>Ga0208391_1000012_pt1 | contig 73955 bp, 81 predicted proteins | sample Knorr_S23_td_Bot_FD_185612 | JGI IMG/M metagenome (GOLD analysis project Ga0208391, IMG submission 185612) | Marine microbial communities from Southern Atlantic Ocean transect - Knorr_S23_td_Bottom_ad_3770_LV_A (SPAdes) (version 2) | ecosystem: Environmental > Aquatic > Marine > Oceanic | place... | reverse complement strand
TGCTTGTCTTTAACTGTCACATTTTCTTGCATTACAATAGTTTTACAATTTGAGGGCATGCATGCACCTGTAAAAATGCGCGCTACCTCACCTTTCTTTAGATCAATGGGAAGTTTATCACCTGCGGCAATACGCTGTGTAAATAATAATTTTTGTGTCTTATTTAAATCGCTTTTATGGATGGCATAACCATCTACTGCAGAATTGTTAAAGGGTGGTAAGTTTATTTTACTTTTGATATCCTTTGCTAAAATTCTATTCTTTGCATCAATCAATATTACTTCTTCGCTACCGATTTTATTTTTTTTAATTTTTCTTAATAAATTAAAGATAGAAGATTTAGTTAAAGGTTTTTTATTCATTACTTATAATTTAAAATAAATTGTACAATTTTTTTAATTTCATTCTTTTTAAACTGCAACTGAGAATACTCAACTATGCGAGTATCGCATATTAAAGCTACTACATTGCTTAATTTAGTAAACATAAAAGTTGAGGGTTGGAGTGGATTGTTAATAATCTCAATTTTAGGATGATTGTCATTTTTATATCCTTCAACAATAACAATATCCGGCCTATCTAATTCACCAATCAAATCTTCTAATTTTTTTTCAGGAGCATCCTTTAACTCAACCATTTTTGCCCATCGTTTTGAAGAGCTAATAATAACTTGCTGAGAACCTGACTGACGATGGAGAAAGCTGTCAGTGTTTGGTTGATCAATATCAAAATTATGATGTGCATGCTTAATAGAAGCGACGCGTAAATTTTGGGAAGTTAATTGCTGGATAATTTGCTGGGCAAAATATGTTTTGCCGGAATTTTTCCATCCTATTAAACCAAATATTTTCATTCTATTCTTCTTTTTAAGTTAAATAAGTAGACTATTGAATAAATTATCATTGTTAAAACAATTAACACTATTCCTAGCGCCATAGCATATTCCAAATTACCCATTCTTGTTTCTAATGATATTGCGGTGGTCATTACTCGGGTATAATGATCAATATTTCCCCCCACTATCATCACTGCTCCCACTTCAGAGATAGCCCTTCCAAAAGCAGATAATAATACTGTGACTAGGAGGAAATAACTGTGAATAGTAAAAATTTTAATTACACCAAAAAAAGGAATATTTAAGGACCTAATATGGTCTTTGTATTGTTGCCAATTCTGTAAAAAAATTTCATGTGACAAAGATGCTACGATCGGAAAAATAATCAATATTTGTGCAATAACCATTGCTGTAGGCGTATACAGCAATTGAAAAACTCCTAAGGGCCCATCATTAGCAAAAAAGAAATATACGATCAATCCAACGACAACTGGAGGTATGCCCATCAAAGAATTAAGTAAAATGAGCAAAAAATTTTTTAAATAAAAATTTTTCAAAGCCAGAGTATAACCAACAATTATTGCAAAAAGAGATGAAATAAAAAGAGCAATAAAACTAACTTTTAATGATAAAAAAATTATTTCATACAATGAGGAGTCTGCGCTTAATATTAATTTTAAGGCATTTAAAATAATTTCTATTATATTCATGTTTTTTATTATAATTTAAAAGTTGACTATTATGACTCGACAAAAAAAATACTTAATATCTCCTAATATTGATAATCATATATTAACACAAATAATTACAGGTGTAGATCAAGATAATAATCCAATTGAATCTGAAGTTATACAAGAAAGATCCCTTACTATATTTTTAAACAACCAAGAAATAGTAACTTTAATGTCCATTCCTGACTACCCAAGATACTTAGCTGTTGGTTATTTATTAAATCAAAACATGCTCAAGCAAAATGATATTATCAGATCAATTGACTACGACAAAGATATCAATGTTATTGTCATTCGTACAAAAAGAGAAACAAATTATGAAAAAACTTTGAAGAAAAAAATTACTACAAGCGGTTGCGCTCAAGGAACAATTTTTGGTGATATTTATGACGAAATACAAAAAATAAAAATTACATCAAAAATAACCATCAAGCATGATTGGATATATGAAATTTCTAAAAAAATTAATCTTACACCAAGTTTGTATTTGAAGGCAGGCGCGGTACATGGATGTGTTATAATAGATAAAAATCATCCGATAATTTATATGGAAGATGTTGGAAGGCATAATGCGGTTGACAAAATTGCAGGATACATGTTTTTAAATAATATCAATCCAATGAATAAAATTTTTTACACGACAGGAAGACTTACAAGTGAAATGATTATTAAAACAGTCAAAATGGGCATCCCCATTTTGATATCTCGCTCTGGATTTACTTCATGGGGTGTTGAGCTTGCTCAAAAAACAAATCTTACCTTGATAGGTAGAGCTAAAGGAAAAAAATATCTTGTTTTATCAGGTCATCATAGAATTAAACGATAATGGATAATTTAAATAAGGAAATATCAGCTGTTATTATGATTGGTGGTCAATCAAAAAGAATAGGGGGAGGCATTAAATCTTTAATTACTTTTAATAATAAAAGTATATTTGATCGAATTCTTGAGAGATTAGTTTCTCAAGTAGATAAAATAATTATAAACTGCAATGACCAAGAAAGAAGTTTTGAAAAATATCGATTACCTATTTTAAAAGATTTAAAACAAGGCTACCTTGGCCCTTTAGCTGGCATCCATTCCGCTATGCATTGGCTTAACCTTAATGATCACCAAACTAAATGGCTTATAACTATACCTGGTGACACTCCTTTTATTCCTATGAATATTGTTACTCAATTCAAAAGTAAAATGTCAAAGCAAACAAAAATTATTCTTGCCCAATCAGGACAGAAAACTCACCCTATAATAGGTGCATGGCATATAAGTTTGTTCTCGAGCCTAGATGAACATCTAGACAAAGGAACAAGAAAAATTTTAACATGGGCTCATAATCACCCAATTGAATATATAAATTTTGATACAAAACCCTATGACCCTTTTTTTAATATCAACTTTAAAGAAGACATCACTGAGGCTACGCAAATAGAAGATTTTCATACTTCTTAAAAAAATACTTAAAATGATAGAATTATTAAATTTATAAGAATATAGTATTTGGAGTGTCAATTTACCTCCCAATTGCTGAAATGAATGTCAACATACTGCTTATAGTACTTTTAGGCATGTTGGTTGGAGGGCTCTCAGGTTTGTTTGGTGTCGGAGGTGGTTTTTTGATGACTCCACTTTTAATTTTCCTAGGCATACCTCCTGCAGTAGCGGTAGGAACTGAAGCGCCCCATGTATTAGCATCCTCGGTATCGGGAGTAATAGCACATTGGAGAAGAAAAAATGTCGATTTTAAAATGGGTTTTTTTCTCATGATTGGCGGCGTTGTCGGTTCAACAGTTGGGGTTAATCTCTTTAAAATTTTGAAGGTTTTTGGACAAATTGATATTGTTATTCAAATGTTATTTTTAATTTTTTTAGGCTTTATTGGTTTTAGCATGGCTTTTGAAAGCGCCAAAACGACAATTACAAAATATAGGACAACTTCATCCATCAGAACAAAACTGCATCAGCATTCTTGGATACATGGTTTGCCCTTCAAGTTGCGTTTTCACCGATCAAAACTTTACATAAGCACAATACCTCCCATCATCATTGGTTTTTTTGTGGGGGTGCTTTCAGCTATGATGGGAGTTGGCGGCGGTTTTATAATTATACCCGCAATGGTTTATTTATTGGGTATGTCAACTAACGTGGTGGTTGGAACTTCATTATTTCAAATAATTTTTGTTACAGCAAACTCAACTTTTTTTCAATCCTATTTAAACCAAACTGTCGATATTGTCCTTGCCTCATTGATGATAGTGGGTGGGGTAATAGGTGCACAAATAGGTGCTCGATTAGGCACAAAACTTAAAGCAGAATATCTGCGTGGCATATTGGCAATATTGGTTTTAGCAGTATGTGCAAAAATATTTACTGATCTCACTTTAACTCCAGCAAATTTATTTTCATTAGATCTGCTATGATCAATCCATTTGAGACTTTTAAAATTATTTTGTAATACAAATTCGCTTTTTAGGAGTAAAGAATTTGATGATACCGATAAAATGTTTGAATCACTCCAAAAAATAGGTAAACAAATCACTCGTTTATTAAGTGATAAAAAAAATAACTGAAGAGATGCAATAAAATGTTTGATTGGAAAAAACCAACTGTACAAATGTTGGGAAGATGGCAACCATGGCATGACGGACATACTGAGTTGTTTAAAAGAGCATTGCAAAAAACTAGGCAGGTTTGCATTATGTATAGGGATGTTGAAGGAGTAGATGCAGGTGTAGAAGGACAAGCTGATAATCCATTTGGTTTTGAAGAAGTTAAAAAAAATATCATAGTGGAGCTTTCCAAGCACAACTTTGAAGAAGGGGGGGATTATGTGGTTATTAAAGTGCCAAATATTATTGATATTTCCTATGGCCGCGGTGTTGGATACTCATTCACTGAACATGATTTAGGAAAAAAGATTCATGCCATATCTGCTACCAATATAAGAAAAGAATTGAGATTAAAAAAAGAGTTATAATTAATATATTGTTAAAAGATTGTAGCGCCAAAGACTTTGATTTTATCATCTTCAACACCAAGTACCAAGCGACCTAAAAAATCCCCCGGTACCTCTTTGCTAGTCTGTTTATAAAGAACCGTTACAAAATTATTTCTTCTTAAGCACCCATAAAACTCTCTTTGAGGAGATAAGGTTGTTAATAATTTATTGTTTGTCCATTGTTTACCTATTTCAACTTCGTTAGCACCAAACAACATTTTTGCTGAAAAATCCTTAACAAAACCAAAATAATCTTTTTTGTTCGAATTTTTGACTAGGTCATCCCATAAAGGATTGGCTATCTTTAATATTTCTTCATCAGTTTTATCAACCAGATTCATTTTCTTATTTTTCATCAACAATGTGATAAAGGGGTGCTTTTTCCATATTAAACTTACCTGTTTCAGGGTCACGACGAGAAACGGTTAGGCAATGCCAATTATCATCATCCAATTTCATATGGTCCCCTCGATAGTAATAACCAGGCCAACGAGTCTCCTCACGGAAAAGGGTATGCTCGGTTACACATTGTGAAGTAAGGGCACGATGTTTTAATTCCCATGCACGCATTAGTTGATGGTAATCTTCTGCTCCGACATGCTCAAGATCTTCTTGAAGTATGCCTAATAATTCTATACCCCTTTTAAGCAAGTTACCATTAGTCATATAGTTGACACCAACACCACCAACATACTCATCCATTATCTTTTGAAGGCGTTGGAGTCCTTGAATAGGCAAAATATAACTTGGTGAAACTGTCCCGCCGGTTATTTCATTTTGGCCTAAAGTATAGTTTTCTAAAGGTTTATATATAACTTCTTTAAAATCATCACACTGCTTATCATTAACTTCAATTTTTTCTTCTCCAATATCTTGTATATATTTTACTGCTGCTTTCGCTGCCAGACGACCCTCTGTAAATGATCCTGAAGAGAATTTATGAGCACTACCTCCTACTGTATCCCCTGCTCCAAAAAGGCCATCAACTGTCAACATTCTGTTATAACCCCAAAAATATTCTGGTGGAGATAAATCTTCTGGACCACTTACCCAAGCACCTGAACAAGTTGCGTGTGAACCCATGACATAAGGTTCAGAAGTTGTTAGTTCCGGATTCGTATATTTTGGATCAATATCTTGAGAAGCCCAAACAACTGCTTGCCCTATTGTCATACCGAGAAAGTTTTCCCAGCCAATTTCTTCAAGATGAGGGTCTTGAAAAGCTTCAGTGGTTACCATTTGAATCGGACCTCGACCAGCTTTAACCTCTTCAATAAAAGCATGATTTCGTAAACATGTTGGTACCGGTGTGTGATCTATATATTCCCCAACAAGTTCTTTGGTTTGATCGTACCATTTTTTTTCGTAATTTTCTCCATTAGCATTTTGAGTATAAGTTTTAAGATGAAGGAAGTAAGCTCCAACAGGTCCGTATCCATCTTTAAATCTTGTAAGAACAATGCGATTCTCCATTTGGGTCATTTTTGCACCAACAGCTATTGGCAAAGCATACGCTGAACCATTACTCCATGGCGCATACCATGTTCGTCCCATACCTTCACCTACAGCCCGAGGTTGAAAAATATGTGAAGCTCCTCCAGCAGCTACAATAACTGCTTTGGCACGAAAGACATGGAAGTTGCCAGTTCGCATATTAAACCCAACTGCACCGCCAACTCTATTTTCTTTTCTTTCATCCATCAGTAGATGCGTTATCATAACTCGATTGTAAATTTTATCGGCAGACTTTCTTGCAGCTTCTGCAACAATGGGTTTATAGCTCTCTCCATGAATCATTATTTGCCATTTACCTTCACGCAGATAACGACCAGTTTTTTCATTACGCATCATAGGTAGACCCCATTCATCAAACATATGTACTGAAGAGTCAACATGACGAGCCATATCATAACCAAGATCCTCGCGTACTAAGCCCATTAAATCATTGCGAGCATAACGAACATGGTCCTCTGGTTGGTTTTCGTCCCACTGCATCCCCATGTAACAGTTGATTGCATATAGGCCTTGAGCTACTGCACCACTTCGGTCAATGTTGGCTTTTTCGACACAAATAATTTTTAAATCTCTACCCCAATGTCTGGCTTCAAATGTTGCACCAGTACCAGCCATTCCACCACCTACAACAAGAATGTCGCAATTTTCATAAACTGTTTTAATTTTAGCCATTAGTAGTAAATTCCCTTTTTAAATCTTTCTTTTTTCATTTTAGGGAGACCAGTGTCAATGTTTAGCCCTTTTGGTTCATCGTAAAGAAGCTGTGAGTTAATAGCTTCTTCAGTGGGCTCTTCTACTTCAGCAAGTTTTGGAATATATTTTCCCCATGGCTTAGTCGTGATTGGAGATTCAAAGTTTTTTTCTGTGCCATTACGAAATTTAATTTTCCAAGAAATTGTTCCTTTTTCTTCTTCGCGAAGAACACGGACACTGTGACCCATGGGAGCGAAATCAGCATAGCCACGTACATCAATGGCTTCATTTGGACAAGCCTTAACACAAGCGTAACACTCCCAGCACATATTAGGTTCAATATTGACTGCTCGTCGGGTAATTTTATCTATGTGCATAATGTCAGAAGGACAAATATCAACACAGTGCCCGCATCCATCACATCGAGTCATATATACAAAAGTTGGCATATTATTTTCTCTCTTTCTTAGTTTTATTAGTTATTTTGTTCTTCATTAATAATTATTAATAGTGTTTAGGTGATTCGCGTTTTATACCCAAACCAAATTGCTTAGGTTTATCAGATGGTGCTGGTAAATTATCTCTCGAACCATCTGCTTCAGCCAAGTTCTTTTGAATAGCTGCACCTGGCTTGTAAAACATGTGGGCAAATTTAGACCAATAAACTCCTCCGAATAAAACAACATTAGAAAGACCAAATAAAACTAAAAACAAGGTATCCCAACCAGATATATTTGCTGATTGAACAAAAGACCAGATTAGAGCAAAGGTAGTGGTTATAACAAGAGATAGAACAAACAAGTCTGCCTGAATTAATCGATACCAAGGATTAGCTTCTGCTGTTACGTCCACTCTAAGAAAGAACCAAAACCAATAACCACCAAAACAAGTCATTATAGCTCCTGAATGCCAAAGTAGTGGTAGTATAGAAGGCGTTAAGACATTAGGTGTTGAGTAACAGAAAATCATGATAACTGAAGTGACCCAAAATATTATAGTACCGTACATACCAAGAAGATGGGAAATTCTCCGCTTACCTGCACCTAATTCTGAAGTGGTTAGAATTTCACTTGCAACGGTTTTTAGTACAATTGATGCCTTTTCCCCGGCACCAAGAGTTTTGGTTGCTTGTTTCTTCGCTTTTTTTGCATTTTCGAAGAAATATTTAACATTTTTCTTATGAATTATATCAAACAAAGTTCCTAATATTACCAAAACCATCATCACAACGACATATACCTGCATTGCAATAGATGGCACAAACTCCGAAAGTTCAGAAAATGGATTGGTAGTAATCATATCATATACCCTTCAAAAAACTTTTCTCGATGTATTATAATTAGAAATTATTACGGTCTATAATAATAGTATTTTTATTTGTACATATAATTTATATTAATTTATGTACATAATTATTACACTAAAAGTAAAACACATATGTTATAATATATTGCATATAATTAATGTGAAAAAATGAATGCATGGCATAATCCTCTTGTCCCAATAATCTATATTTTAAATTTTTTAGTTCTAGGATCTATTATTACTTTTGCAGTATTATTTCACTATAATACTAAAATTATTCTTCTTTCAAATTTTATCATAATAATTTCAATGACAGCCTTATTCTTTAAATTATTATATTGGTATTCAATAAAAAAACCTGCTAAAAGCAGTCTTGGCGCTGTAAGAGTATCAGATAATCTAAATAATGCAAAAGTATATCTTTTGCGGTTGGCGTTTTGTATTTTTACTTACGTAACACCAACTTACTATATTGCTCAACAGCCAAGCCTTGTTATGAGTAATCACGTAGTATCAATTACATTGGTTATAATTACAATTGTTGCTATAATTGGGATGTTCATTGAGAGATATCTATTTTTTATTGAATAATAAAATACAGCAAATCTTTTTATGGGAATAATAGAACTATAAATGAAAAAAATTGCACTTTTTTTAATAATATTATTTATTAATAATAATACCCTAGGAAGTGAGGCATATTTTGATTTATCAGAAAAAGAAATTCAAATTGAAACTGATTTTAATGGAAAAGAAATAATTATATTTGGCATATTTGAACCAAAAGAAGATACAATTATTTCTATTAAAGGTCCGAACATGGATACTAAAATATTAAAAAAAGAAAAATTGTTTGGCTTTTGGTTTAATACTAAAAAAATTATTTATAAAGAGTTACCAAGTATTTTTTTTCTAGCATCTTCTGCACCCATCCATGATATTTTAAATAAAGAAGCAATTATTAAAGAAAAATTATATTTTGATGACTTGCTTACTAGTATTATAACACAACGTAATTTCATTGAACAAAAAAATCTTAACGAATGGAAAAATAACTTGATATCTATAAAGACAAAAGAGGATCTTTATAAAGAATATGAATTTAAAAATATTGAGAACAAACTATTTCAAACTCGTGTTTTTTTTCCATCTCAATCTGTACCAGGTAAATATCAAGTAACTATTTATCAAATTAAAGATAAAATAATACTCAGCAAAAAAAACAAAGTAATTTTAATTAGAAAATCAGGTATAGGGGACAAAATTTACAAATTTGCCCACGAGCAATCTGCTGCATATGCTTTATTATCAATACTTTTTGCTGTATTATCTGGGCTGATAGCTGCAACGGTATTTAGGAGAATTTAATTATGAATGATGATCGTTATATTTTAATCATTGCTGATGGGTCGCCTGAAATGAGTGTAGCCTTGGAATACGCTTGCGCGAGATCAAAAAAAACAGGAAGAAAAATCATAATAGCAACTTTTATTGAGCCCCTTGATGTATTAACAACACAAGGAGTTACTGAAATAATGAAAAATGAAGCAAGAGAAGAAGCTGAGAGGATTCTTCATTTAGCAGCTTCAGTTGTTAAAGAATCTACTGGAATAATTCCTATTTTGCATACAAGAGAAGGTGAATTAATACTCGAATTAAAAAAATTAATAGAAGAAGAAGAAAAAATTCATGTTTTGGTTTTAGCTGCCAATGCGAATGAGAAAGAAAAAGATCCGGGCCCAATTATACATTCATTAGTAACAAAAGAAATGTCAAACCTTCGAATACCAGTAATGATTGTTCCTGGCAACTTATCTAAAGAACATATATCTCAAATTACTTAATGTCGGATACAGATTATCAAAATACTGTTGCAGAAATTTTGATTAATATTGGATCTGTTAGATTCTCATTTGAAAATCCCTTTATCCTTACATCAGGTTTAAAAAGCCCAGTATATGTTGATTGTAGAAAAATTATTTCTTTTGTAAATGAAAGAAATACCATTCTGAATCTCGCAATAGAATATTTTAAAAATAATAACATTAATTTTGATATTTTAGCGGGAGGTGAAACTGCTGGTATTCCCTATGCGGCTTTTTTTTCAGAGTTACTTCAAAAACCAATGATTTATGTTAGAAAAAAAACTAAGGGATTTGGTAAAGATCAACAAATAGAAGGTAGCTTTAAAAAAAATCAAAAAACTATTTTAATTGAGGATTTAGCAACCGATGGGAGAAGTAAAGTTATTTTTATTGAAGCACTAAGAAAAGCTGAACTATTAGTTTCTGATATATTTGTTGTTTTTTACTATGACATTTTTGATATTAACAATTCGCCATTATCATCTCTTGATGTAAAAATTCACTCTTTATGCACATGGAAAGACATAATAAATTTTCTAAAGAAAAAGAAAATATATTCAGAAGAACAAATTCATAACTTGGAAAAATTTCTTCAAAATCCTGGCAAATGGAGGGATTAATATGAATGATATTATTTTAGTAAGCGGAGGTTTTGATCCAATACATAGTGGTCATATAGACCTAATAAAAGATGCTTCAAAATATGGCGATGTAGTCGTTTTATTAAACTCTGATGCTTGGCTTGTACAAAAAAAGGGGAAAGAATTCTTGCCCTATGAGGAGCGTAAAATAATTATGAGTGCCCTAAAAAATGTAATTGATGTAATTTCTTTTGATGACTCAGACCAAACATGTGTTGAAGGAATTAGAAAAGCTATTGAAAAGTATCCAAATCAAAAAATAAAATTTGCCAATGGTGGAGATCGTAGTCACAATACAACGCCTTCACCTGAAAAAGCATATTGTGAACAAAAAAAAGTAGAAGTACTGTGGGGAATTGGAGGACATAATAAATCGAATTCTAGCTCATGGATTTTAAAAAAGTGGCTCCAAAAATAATTTATGGATAGAGTCTTCTTGAAATCCATTTATTATCAGTTTTTTTGTATTCTATTCGATCATGTAGACGAAAAGGCATATCCTTCCAAAACTCAATCAGATTAGGTTCAACTCGAAAACCTGTCCAATGAGGAGGACGGCTGATAGAATTTTGTTGAAATTTTTTTTTATATAGTGAAATTTTATCAATCAATTCTTGTCGATCTGAAAGTTCACTTGATTGATTAGATGCCCACGCACCAATTCTACTCTCCATCGGTCTACTGTTGAAATAATCATCAGCTTCTTTACTAGTTACTTGATGAGCCCTACCTTCAATTCTAATTTGTTTAAGTAAACTTTTCCAATGAAATGTCAGAGAGGCATTAGAATTTGATAATAATGAAATTCCTTTTTTGCTTTGAAGGTTTGTATAAAAAACAAAACCATCTTGATCAAAACTTTTTAACAAAACAATGCGAGAACTTGGTTTCAAATCTTTAGATATCGTAGACAAGTTCATTGCATTAGGATCATTTTGTTCTTTTAGCTTGGCTTCTTCAAACCATTCTTCAAATAAAAGAAATGGATCTTTTTTTGGTTGAATTAAGTTTCTATTTTCAAACATGTTTTTTAGACGATTGATGTTATAAATAGTATATAAACCAAAGTAAGAAAAAAAATAAATTTATTATTCTATAGAAAAATTAATAAAATGATCATGAAAGGAAAAAGAGGGTTGATTATGGGTGTAGCCAATGATCGATCAATTTCTTGGGGCATAGCCAAAAAAATAGCTTCTGAGGGTGCTGAAATTGCTTTTACATATCAGGTTGAAGCGCTTAAAAAAAGAGTAGAGCCTCTAGCAAAGAGTATAGGTTCTTCTATTTTAATACCATGTGATGTGACTGATTCATTAAGTATGGAAAATACCTTCGAAATTATAAAAAAAGAATGGGGAGATATTGATTTTTTAGTTCATGGAATTGGGTTTTCCAATAAAGATGAACTGCGAGGCAAATATTATAATACATCTTCAGAAAACTTTAATCAAACTATGCATGTTTCCTGTTATTCTTTTACTGAAGCCTGTAGACTTGCTGAACCAATAATGAATGAGGGAGGTTCAATTCTAACATTAACATACTTTGGTTCTGAACAAGTAATGCCACATTATAATGTTATGGGCGTTGCAAAGGCGGCATTAGAAGCAAGTGTAAGATATTTAGCTGTTGATATGGGAGAAAAAAATATTAGAGTTAATGCTATTAGTGCTGGTCCAATAAAAACTCTTGCTGCTACTGGCATAGGTGATTTTCGATTTATATTAAAATGGAATGAGTTAAATGCACCTTTAAAAAGAAATGTTAGTCAGGATGACGTTGGAAACTCTGCCTTATATCTACTAAGCGATCTAGGAAGTGCTGTAACTGGGGAAATTCTGCATGTTGATTGTGGTTACCACACCGTCGGAATGGTTGCTGTGGATGAGGCAATAAAAGTTTCAGAGCTCTTAAGTGAATTTGATAAAGGACAATAATGTCATCCAACACATCAGGAAAAATTTTTAGTTTTACAACATGGGGGGAAAGTCATGGAAAAGCTATAGGATGTGTTGTTGATGGAGTGCCATCGCAGATTTCTTTATCAGAAAAAGATATTCAAGTTTATTTAGATAGACGTCGGCCAGGTCAATCAAAATTTACCACACAACGACAAGAAAAAGATCAGGTAGAAATATTATCTGGAGTTTTTGAAAGTCTAACAACGGGTCATCCAATCTCTTTAATAATTCATAATGAAGATCAGCGATCTAAAGATTATTCCGATATTAAGGATATCTTTCGCCCAGGTCATGCTGACTATACGTATTGGGCAAAATATGGTATTCGTGATTATAGAGGTGGTGGAAGATCTAGTGCCAGAGAAACAGCTATGCGGGTTGCAGCTGGTAGTATTGCAAGAAAAATTATTGAACATAAAATAAAAAATAATTTTAAAATCACTGGAGCTTTAGTACAAATCGGTAGTAGCAAAATAGACTATGAGAACTGGAATGATGATTTTATTTTAAAAAATGATTTTTTTTGCCCAGATAAAAAAATAATAATTAAATGGGAAGAAATAATTTCAAAAGCACGTAAGGATGGATCTTCTCTAGGAGCTATAATTGAATTAAGATGCCAAGGAATGCCTGCAGGGCTGGGGGAACCTGTTTATGATAAATTAGATGCTGATTTGGCCAAAGCATTAATAAGTATTAATGCTGTTAAGGGGGTAGAAATAGGGAATGGATTTAGAAGTGTTACGGAATCTGGAATCTCAAATGTTGATGAAATGCGTATTCAAAATGGCAAACCTATATTTCTTTCTAATAATAATGGAGGTATTTTGGGTGGAATAACCACAGGACAAGATATTGTAGTTCGTTTTTGTGTAAAACCAACAAGCTCAATAATAAGTGCTAAGAAAACAATTAATACACATTTAGAAGAAACAACAATTTCAACAAAAGGAAGACATGACCCATGTGTAGGTATTAGGGCTGTTCCTGTAGGTGAGGCTATGATGGCAACCACACTTGCCGATCACTGCTTGCGTTACCGATAATTATTTTTTAGCGTATATTAAAAATTCAATATTTCCTTTAGGGCCCTTTATTGGACTTGGTATAATTCTTTGGACTTTCATATTGCATGTAGAAGTAAACCATTCTCTATATTCATGACATATTCTTTTATGAATTGCAGGATCAACAATTACACCTCCTCTTTTTATCTCATTCTTTTTAGATTCAAACTGAGGTTTAATTAGACCAATGACTGCTCCATTTTCTTCGTCAAGAAATTGGAGGGATGGTTGAATAACTTTTTTCATACTGATAAAGCTTACATCACAAACAATAATATCAATTATGTCATGGATAATATCTTTATTTAAATATCTAGCATTTGTTTTTGATAAATTAACAATTCTAGGATCTTTTTTTAATTTTTCATGTAATTGATTAGATCCAACATCAACAGCATATATTTTTTTTACATTTTTTGACAATAACACTTCTGTAAAACCACCAGTAGATGCGCCCAAATCTAGACAAACTAAGTTAGCTATTTCAATATTGAAATTTTGAATTGCATGACACAACTTCAGCGCTCCTCGTGATACCCACTGAGGATGTAATTTTGTTACATGAATGTTAACATCTTCTTCATACGTTTCACCACTTTTCAAAACTTTTTTTCCATCAATTGAAATTTGTCCAGCCATAATCATAGCTTTTGCTTTTGTACGTGACTCAACAATATTTTTATCAACTAAAAGTAGATCAACTCTTTTTTTCAAAATATACTATTTTTTTGTATAATTACTAAAGTGAACTACCTCAGAAGACATTAAAGATAGTATTTTATTGGCAATAGACTCAGCATTCATACCTATTTCTTTATATTGATTTTCAGGGGTGTTATGATTAACAAACTTATCGGGAAATATTATATTTTTTATTATAGATTTAGTTGGTGAATTTTTTTTGTTATGAATATAGTCAAGAACTGAAGAACTAAATCCCCCGATAGAGCCCTCTTCAATTGTAATTACAAACTCATGATTATTGAAAATTTGATCCAATAGCGATGTATCTAAAGGTTTGGCAAATCGTGCATCCATTAATGTTGGCTTACATCCCTGCGGACTGAGTATGTCTAGCGCTTCCTTACATGCTTCCAATCTTGCCCCTAAGTTTATCAAAGCCACTGAATGACCTTCTTTAATCATACGTCCTTTGCCAACTTCAAGGGGAGATAAATTGCTTTCATTACTCATCCCAATCACAGATCCCCTTGGGAAACGAAAGGAAGATGGCCGATCATCAATTAATATAGAAGTTTTTATCATGCGGATTAACTCAGTTTCATCTGAAGCTGCCATAATAATAAAATTTGGCAATGTAGATAGAAAGGCTATATCAAATGATCCGGCATGTGTAGGTCCATCAGCTCCCACTTGACCCGCCCTATCTATGGCAAATCTTACTGGCAATTTTTGGATAGCTACGTCATGCACTATTTGATCATAAGCTCTTTGAAGAAAAGTTGAATATATTGCCGCAAAAGGTTTAAAACCTTCTGTTGCCAAGCCTGCACACATAGTAACAGCATGCTGTTCAGCTATTCCTACATCAAAAAATTTTTTTGGATGCCGCTGTGAAAAAACATTCAAGCCCGTTCCAGAAGCCATAGCTGCTGTTACAGCAACAATTTTCTCATCTTTCAAAGCTTCATCTGACAAGGTCTCCCCAAACACTTGTGAATATGATTTTTTCTTAACCTTGGACAATGAAGAGCCAGTTACAATGTCAAATTTATTTACACCATGAAACTTATCTAAAGATTCTTCCGCAGGCTTATATCCCTTACCTTTTTTCGTAATCACATGCAAAAAAATAGGCTTGTTTATTTTGTTTATTTTAATATTTCTAAGCACTGGAATTAAATGATCAAACTTATGACCGTCTATGGGCCCTAAATAAAAAAAACCTAATTCTTCAAATAATGTTCCTCCAGATAGAAATCCTTTAGAGAATTCTTCTGCACGATATAAAGTCTTTTGAAAGGAATCTGGGAATTTATTTGATATTTTTTTAATTATTGATCGTATATTTGAATAAGAATTTGATGATAACAGTTTGGACAAATAAGAACTCATAGCTCCAACTGGTTGATCAATAGACATGTCATTGTCATTAAGTACAACAATCAACTCTTTACTCATAGCTCCTGCATTATTTAATGCTTCATATGCCATTCCTGCACTCAAGGCTCCATCACCTATTACACAAACAACTTTTGAATTATCCTTTTTTAATTCTAGAGCAATTTTAATTCCTAAACCAGCTGATATAGAGGTGGAACTATGTGCTGTACCAAATGTGTCGTATTCACTTTCGCTTCTTTTAACAAAACCATAAAGACCATTTTCTTTACGCAACGTCTCAATTTGATGTTTTCTGCCAGTCAATATTTTATGAGGGTAGGCTTGATGACCCACATCCCAAATAATTTTATCTTTAGGAGTATCAAAAATATAATGAAGTGCTATTGTCAATTCAATAACACCTAGGCCTGCACCCAAATGTCCACCAGTTTTTGATACTGCTTCTATAGTCTTATGGCGCAATTCTTCTGCTACTTGATTGAGATCGTTAATTGAAACATTACGCAAATCATCAGGAAAATTAATTTGGTCCAAAAATTTATATTTCATATTATTTAAAATCTTCCTTTTGAATTTTATTATTCTCCATCTTTATTTTTTTTATTTGAAGCTCTACTTTTTTTAACTTTGCCTCACAATTATTTTTAAGTAACATTCCTTTTTCATATAATTCTACTGATTTTTCTATATCTATTTCCCCAGACTCAAGTTGATCAACTATATCTTCTAATTTTTTTAAGTTCTCTTCAAAAGTAAAATTTTTATTCGTTTTCACCATTAATTCATCCTCATTCTAAACAACTGTATATTTACCTCTCAATAAACCTAATAATTTCATTATTTTCGATATCATATATCGCTCCTTTAATATTGTCAGCACTTTCAATTAAAATAAGAAGTTTATTTTTATCTATTACTTCAATATTCAGTATTTTTTCATTATTATTAAGTTTTGTAGAAAAAATATATGGGGTATTAATTAAATTATTAGATGATTTTGATATTTTTAAATACATTCCATAAATAATAGCTAAAAAAGCTATTATTATGAAAACGCCTAAAATTATTACAACAAATTGAATAAAGTTTTTTGACATGGAAAAGTTTTATAGTTGTAAAATAAAGATAAATAAAGAACAAAACTCAAAAAGGCTTGATCAAGCATTAGCTAAGCTATCAAATTTTACAAGGTCCCAAATTAAAATTTTACTCAATAATAATAATATCAAAAAAGATGGAGAGACTGCAAAAAATGGATCTTATAGAGTTAAAGAAGATGAAGTATATGATTTGAACTTACATATTCCCAAACAAGAAAAATTTATTGCAGAAGATATTCCGCTTAATATAATGTTTGAAGATGAAGATATTATTATTATTAACAAAGTTGCTGGCATGGTTACACATCCTGCCCCAGGTAATAATAGTGGCACTTTAGTCAACGCTTTATTAAATCATACAAATAATAATTTAAGTAACTTCGATAGAACTAACAGGCCGGGAATTGTTCATAGATTAGATAAAGAAACAAGTGGCATAATGGTTGTTGCCAAAAATAATAAGTCGCATTTAAATTTAGCAAACCAATTTAAAGATCATTCCATTTCAAGAAAATATAATGCCATAGTTTGGGGAACGCCACAAAATCAAACAATTGAAGGGTACATTGAGAGGCATCGAATTAACAGAAAAAAAATGTCATTAAACGATATTGAAGAAGGCAGGTATTCAAAAACAAGTATTAAATTAAAAAAAATTTATGGTATTGCAAGTCTGATTGAATGCATATTAGCTACTGGAAGAACACATCAGATAAGATTACATATGGCCTCAATAAACTGTCCAATTGTAGGGGATAAAATTTATGGAAAAAATAAGATGAATAAATTTGGGAAAAATCAAGATGCTTTTAATAAGTTTTTAATTTTAAAAAACTTTAATAGGCAAGCTCTTCATGCCTTTCATTTAGGTTTTATTCATCCAAAGTCCAAGAAATACATAGAATTTAATAGTAATTTACCACAAGATATGCAGGATTTACTAAATTTCGTAGTTAAATATTAAAATTAAATATTAATTGTGATAATAGGCGGCCATGCATTTACCTATCCTGTCATCAGAGGGAAGTCTCTCTTTATATTTACAAGAAATTAAAAGGTTTCCGATCCTTACAGCGGAAGAAGAATATATGCTTGCAAAAAGATACAAAGAGCATGGAGATGCCGAAGCTGCACATAAACTTGTAACAAGTCATTTACGATTAGTAGCAAAAATAGCTATGGGGTACAGGGGTTATGGACTACCTGTTACGGATTTAATTTCAGAAGGCAATGTTGGAATTATGCAAGCGGTCAAAAAATTTGACCCTGAAAAAGGGTTTCGATTAGCAACCTATGCAATGTGGTGGATAAGAGCACAAATACAAGAATATGTTTTACATAGTTGGTCATTAGTTAAAATAGGTACAACAGCTGCGCAAAAAAAACTTTTTTTTAATTTGAGAAAATTAAAAAATCAATTGGGATCTATTGATGATGGCAGTCTCTCACCTGAAAATGTTAGAGAAATTGCAAACAGATTGAATGTAAAGGAGGCAGAAGTAAAAGATATGGAAGGTAGACTTTTTTCAGGTGATCAATCCCTTAATGTTCAAATTGGTCATGAAGCGAATACTGAATGGCAGGATATGATTGTAGATGATAGCGAAGCACAAGATAAAGTCTTTGAAAAAAAAGATGAATATCTTCATCGTAAAAAATTATTTAATGAAGCATTAAAAATTCTCAATCCAAGAGAAAAAGAGATAATTAAGCTTAGACGATTAAGGGATAAACCAAAAAAACTTGAAGAATTAAGTCAACAGTTCAATATTAGTCGTGAAAGAGTTCGCCAAATTGAAGAAAAAGCAATCGAAAAATTACAAAAAGAGATTTCAAATATTACTTAAAATATTATTTCTATCAATTGTTTGACTTCTTTCAGGGCCTGTGGAGATTATAGAAATTTTTGTTTTAATGACTTCTTCAATGTAGTTAATATAATTTTGGGCATTCTTAGGTAAATCAGACCATTCGGTTATTCCGAAAGTGGAAGATTTCCAACCAGGAATTATCTTATAAATAGGTAATATTCTTTGTTGAAGATTTTCATTAAACGGCAAATAATCATAATTAGAATTATCAATTTTATAGCCAACACATATTTTTATTTCATTTAATTCATCTAGGACATCAAGTTTAGTTAAAATAATATTGCTCACACCATTAATTTGAACTGTTTGTTTAACCAAGATTGTATCAAACCAACCACATCGCCTCTTCCTTTTTGTAACCGTACCGAATTCTTTTCCCTTAACAACTAAATAATTTCCTATTTCATCAAACAATTCACTCGGAAAAGGACCTGAGCCTACTCTTGTCGTATAAGCTTTAGTAATCCCAAAAACTTGATGATTATCTTTTATACCAAACCCTGTTCCAGCGAATATTTGACCTGACGAAGTATTAGATGATGTAACAAAGGGATAAGTTCCAAAATCAATATCTAATAACGCTCCTTGCGCACCTTCAAATAATATGATTTTCTCCTTCTTACCATAATCATTTAATATTTTCCATGTAGGAGCTAAATATTGAGAGATTTTATTAAAAACTTTTAATAATTTATTAATTAAATCAGCCTCATTAATTTTTTTATCAAAATGTATTAAACGAACACTATGAAAAGAAATCAAGTTGGTGATTTTTTTTCTAAGTAATTTTTCATCAGACAGATCGCATAAACGAATTGCACGTCTTCCGATTTTATCCTCATAGGCAGGGCCAATTCCTTTTTTAGTTGTGCCAAGTTTTTCCTCCCCTCTATTTTTTTCATTTATTTCATCCAAGATTATATGTAATGGTAATATTAAGCATATGTTTTCGGCAATTTGCAAATTTTTTGAATTTATCACTATACCTTGTTTTTTTAATATTTGAATTTCTTCCTCCAACGCCCAAGGATCTAAAATTACTCCATTACCAATTATGCATTGCTTTCCTCGAATGATTCCTGATGGGAGAAGATTTAGTTTAAATATTTTTTCTTTAATCTTTAGGGTATGACCTGCATTATTTCCTCCCTGAAACCTTACAACAACATCGGCTTTTGATGATAGCCAATCAACAATCTTACCCTTCCCTTCATCACCCCATTGAGTTCCAATAACTGTATAAAACATAAAATTTTAAAGAGACTTTATATTATTATTATTTAAATAAAATTGACAATTATGTTCCTTGGCTTTTTTCTTTATATTTTTTGCTTCACCAAAATGTGTAACAATTACATAACCTTTTTCTATTAATTGTTTCTTTTTAGTTTTACTCAATTTAAATTCTATCATTATCTTTTTGTTAATTTGCTTAAATGAAGAAGCACGCAAAATAGTATCCATATAACAAGTAAATCCGGTGGATTCTTCCTCTTGATCAAGATTTTTTGCAAAATATCTGCCACCTTTGGCAATTTCTCCTCTAATATTGTTTGAAAAAAAGGTGAAACGAATTCCTTTATGATAATTTTTATCATCTATTTCGCATAAATCCAAAAATACTTTAGCTCCTTTATTATTTATACAAAAACTGCTTACTATATCTTTTATATTCTGGATTTCTTGAGAATTATTTTTATCTATTTTTAATTTTTCTAAATTTCCAACCTTATCTTTATACAAACCTGTGCAAGAAAAAATATTCCTTAAATATTGATGATTTTTTTTTTCTACTAATTTTAAAAGACCGCTTAAATCTTTTTGTTTAATTAGTGTCTTAATATCATTTAACCTTTGTGAGTTTTTTATTGAACTATAGAATTTATCAAGAAAAATTCTTGATGAAATTTCAATAAATATATTTTTTATTCCAACAAGCTTTAAAGATGAATAGGCCAGATCCATCATCTCAACATCAGCTAAATTATTTTTTTCACCAATACATTCAGCACCAATTTGTAAAAACTGTCTTTCAGGCCGAAGCATCGATCCTTGTTTTCTTACTACTTCACCATAATAACAAAGTTTTAAAGGTCTTTTTTTTTTTGATAAACGGGCAAATGAAAGTCTTGCAATTTGTAAAGTAATGTCATCACGTAAAATTAATCTTTTTTCATTTTTTTTTACCTTGATATTAAATGAATTATCTCCAAAGCTTTTATCATAAAACTCAATTAATGGAGTTTTAACCAATTCATATCCATGACATTGGAAATGTTCTATAAATTCATTTGTAAATTTATGTTCAGTTAACACTTGTTCTGAAACATCATCTCTAAAACCTTCTGGAATTAAGTTTCTAGGCATTTAATATTCTTTTTACGTCTAAACTAAGTTTTAAAGAAATAGATTTTACTTGACCTTTATCCTTTCCCTCAACTAAAATTCTTATCAGAGGTTCAGTTCCAGATTCTCGTACCAATAAACGTAAGTCAGGATGTGTTTTTATATATTGATTCTTAAGTTTGTTTAAGCGTCTTTGCAATTCTTTATTTATCATTTTTTTAATAGGTATGTTAATCTTAATCTGAGGACATTTATCATATAAATCAAATAATTTGCTTGCTTTGATTTTTTTGAAATAAAATATTTCCAAAATCTTTAAAGCAGCCAATATACCATCTCCAGTGCCCAAATAGTTCCCTAATATAATATGGCCAGATTGCTCTCCGCCTAAACTATATTTTTGTTTTTTCATTTTTTCGATAACATTTACATCGCCTACGTTTGTGCGAATTAATTTTATACCAAGTTTTTTTTTGAGGAATTCTTCAAATCCCAAATTGGACATTACTGTTGTCACTACTGTCATTTTATTTAATTGATTTAATTGTAAAAAACTTTCTGCAAACAATGCAATAATATTATCTCCATCTATTAAAGAGCCTTTTTCATCAACAGCAATCACTCTGTCACCGTCTCCATCAAATGCGAAACCAATATCGGCTTTCTCTTTAATTACTTTTTTGGATAAACTTGTAACATTTACCGCCCCACATTCTAAATTAATATTTTTACCATCAGGGATATTGTTAATAACAATAACTTCACATCCAAGCTCCCAAAAAAGATTTGGAGCAACATTGTAAGTTGCGCCATTAGCACAATCTAAAACTACTTTTAAATTTTTATATATAGTTTTATTATTTAAAGTAGATTTTAAATATTCTGAATAACGTCCCTGGGCATCATTTAGTCTTAAGGCTTTTCCAGATATATTACCTAAATTTATAATTTTATTATACTTTGTTGTACTTGATATAATGTTTTCAATTTTTTTTTCTATTGTTCTATTAAATTTATAACCTTCAGAATCAAAAAATTTTAAGCCATTGTATTCATACGTATTGTGAGAAGCGGTAATCATTACCCCCAAATCGGCTCTAAGAGACCTAATCAACATCGGTAGTGCTGGAGTTGGCAATGGACCTACTAGGACGACATCCATTCCCATGGAAATAAAACCTGCAGTAAGTAAGGGCTCAAATAAATACCCGGAAAGTCTTGTATCTTTTGATATAAGAACTCTTCTTTTGTATTTATTAGTATGTGATAGTAAATATCCTGTCACCTTCGCTATTTTTAAACAAGTTTCAGTAGTCATTGGCTCCTGATTGACGATGCAGCGAATACCGTCAGTACCAAAAATTTTTTTCATATCCACTTCTATTTAAAAATTAAATAAATAGAAAGTGTTTTTAATAATTAGGAAGTTTGTGGACTAGCCTTAGAACTAGTTTTAGGAACAGAAGGCGTAACAGAAGGCTGCTTTTCCGCTTCATCATTAAAATCATCTCTTGTGGGAGGTATCCCTTTTATCAAATCTTTCATTTCATCTAATGTTAATGTCTCATATTCTTTCAAGCTTTTAGCTACAATATGAAGTTCATCTAGGTGTTCAGTTAAAATTTTTCTACATTTAATCGTAGCTTCATCAACCAATTTTTTAACTTCCTTATCAATAAGATTTGCCGTTTCCTCAGATAAATTTTTTGATTGTGTAACTGAATGACCGAGGAAAACTTCCTCGTTATTACTTTCATAAGATATCGTACCTATTTCTTCGCTCATACCAAACCGTGTAACCATTTCTCTAGCCCTTCGTGTTATTTGTTGAATATCACTAGCTGCACCACTTGATATTTTATCTTTACCAAAAATTAGTTCTTCAGCAATTCTCCCACCTAAAGTTACCACTAGATCATCTTTGTATTCATTCAATCTACCAAAGTCTTTGTCATGTTCAGGCAAAAACCACGTTGAACCGCCAGCACTACCTCTTGGAATTATTGTGACTTTATGCATTGGATCTTTAAAAGGAGAGTAAAGTCCAGCAATTGCATGTCCTGCTTCATGATATGCTGTTAACTCTAGATCTTCTTTTGTTACAACCTTAGATCTTCTTTCTGCCCCCATCCAAACTTTGTCTTTTGCATCTTCAAATTCTTTAGCAGTTACTAATTTCATATTTTTACGAGCAGCTAAAAGAGCTGCCTCATTAACTAAATTTGCTAGATCTGCTCCTGAAAAACCAGGGGTACCCCTTGCTATAACCCTTGCTTCTATTTTTTTTGATGCCTTAATTTGTTTCATATGTACTTTTAGAATTTTTTCTCGACCTATAATATCAGGAAGGGGAACATGAACCTGTCGATCAAATCGTCCTGGTCTTAACAGTGCTGGATCTAAAACATCTGGTCTATTTGTTGCTGCTACAATGATTACCCCGGCATTTGTTTCAAATCCATCCATCTCAACTAATAATTGATTGAGTGTTTGTTCTCTTTCATCATTTCCTCCTCCTAATCCAGCACCTCTATGTCTTCCAACTGCGTCTATTTCATCAATAAAAATAATACAAGGTGCATTTTTTTTACCTTGTTCAAACATGTCTCTCACACGACTAGCTCCTACTCCAACAAACATTTCAACAAAATCAGAGCCAGATATAGAAAAGAAAGGAACACTTGCTTCTCCTGCAATTGCTCGAGCAAGCAATGTCTTGCCCGTTCCTGGAGGGCCTATTAATAAAGCTCCTTTTGGTATTTTCCCACCCAAACGTGAAAACTTTTTTTGATCTTTTAAAAACTCTACAACTTCTTCAAGTTCTTGTTTAGCTTCATCAATGCCAGCAACATCATCAAATGTAACCTTGTCAACAGCTTCATTTAGTAATTTGGCTTTTGATTTTCCAAACCCCATTGCTTTTCCCCCACCACCTTGCATTTGACGCATAAAAAAAATCCACACACCAATTAATAAAAGCATGGGAAACCAAGAAAGTAATACACTCAATATAGGATGCATAGATTTACCAGCAGGTTCGGCAGTAATTTTTACTCCAGCTGAACTTAACTTATCTACTAAATTAGGATAATTTGGAGAGTATGTTGAAAATGGCCTTCCATCCTCAAAATAACCTTCTATTATATTACCTCTGATATTTACTTCTGAAACATTGCCTGTATCTGTAGCTATAATAAAATCAGAGAAAGAAATTTTAGTATAAGATTTGTTAGAAGTAGTGCCCTGAAAAAGATTAAATAAGGCAACTAATAGCAACCCAACAATAATCCATAAGACGATGTTTTTAGTAATATTTTTCATTATTTATTAGTTTAATATAAATAGGAATTAATTGTAAAAACACAATAGGAAATATAATTTTTGATGTTTTATAGCATAAAACTAATGAAAACATTACCTTTATTAATATGCATTCCTGCAAGATTAGTAGTAATAGAACTTTTTTTCTCAATCAAATCAAGCGCCTTAATAACCTTAGCATATCTTAAGATATTTCTTCTTGGCATCAAAAATTTATATATTATTTCTATAATTTTAATTTTAATTTCTTTTTCTATCATTGCAAATTTTTTATAATTAACAACTATCTCATCATTAAATGTATGAGTATTTATTTTATGAAAATTTTGAAACAATTTCTGTTTATAAAATGGATAGTATTTTTGAATTAAATTAAAATCTTTTTCAATATTGTTAATATGGGTTGATTCTTGTAGTAAAAATTTTCTTACAGTAACTCTACTATAGTCTAGATTATCATTACTAGGATCTTCAATATATTCAATATTATTAGATTTATTAAATCTTATTATTGCCAATTTATTAAATGTTAATAAAGGTCTCAAAATTTGAATACCATTTATAATTGTTTTATGTTGCATAGATCTCAAACCTTCAAAATTACTTCCTGCAATTTTTCTAAGTAAAAATGTTTCAATATTATCATTGTTATGATGTCCAAAAAATAGGTGTAGAAATTTATATTTTTTGCAATATCTAACCATTTGCAAAAAACGATTTTGTCTCGCCTCACTCATTGTCTTTTTTAAAACATTTTTTTTACTAATATTTATTATTTTGCTTCTAATTTTATGTTTCTTCAGGTAATCGCATACCGTTTTAGCTTCCTTGCCTGAGTCTTTTCGGATCTTATGATCGACTATTAATGCAACTAATGATCCCTTATTTTTTTTAATCCATACATTTAACAAAAATAAAAGTGCCATGCTATCTGGTCCTCCTGATACAGCTACAGCAATCTTTGGTTTCTTTTCAAATAAATAATAATTTTTTAAAATTAGATTAAAACAAGATTGTGTAATTTTCACTCTACAGCAATGATGCATCCTAATTCTGAAATTCTAACTTGGGATTTATCTAGTAGTTTATATTCTGGATATTCAGTTGATAATGTTTTAAGCATATTGCAAGCTTCTGTATTTTTTTCAATATTAATCAAAGATTCTGAAAGTTGATACAACATGTCTGGTGCTTTTACACTATTGGGATATTTTTGATATCCTTCTAACAAAACTATTGCAGCTTCACGATACTCCTTTCTAAATATATAAATTTCCCCTAACCAATAATGAGCAGAACCCGCAAGATTTCTTTCTTTATTATTATCAATAAATTTTTTTAAGGAAATTATTGCATCATCATATTCTTGTGACATTATTAAACCAATGGCTTGCTGAAATTCATCTTCAGGGCTTTGCTTAATGTTTATATTCGATTTATCATCGCTTTTTAAAACTAATCCATCATTTTCATCAGAAAGATTTTCTGAACTTGTCACAAGATCGCCTAAACTATTTTCATTCACTATTAAATTACTTTCTTCTTTATTTATCTCTATTTGAGTTGTTGTATGATCTAATTCAGATATTTCTTGATTGTTTGTAAATTTTGTATCCAAACTTAAAGTTAATTCATCCATTAGAATCTTCAAATCATCAATTTGAAAAATTAACTCTTCAAAATCTTTATTCAATCTTTTAATATCTTTTTCTAAATCATAAATTCTTAAATCAAACGCAGTTAGAGCAGTTAGATTAGGAGATGTTTCTGATTGTTTTTTTTGTTCACTTTGGGCGTCTCGAGAACCTGCAAAAACCGATTTGGATAAATCGCTAACTTCCCTTTGCAACCTATCCAATTGTTGTTTTAAAGTTAAAAAAGAATCTTCTGAGTATGATGGACCTACAAAAAGCAAAATTAAAATAAAAACAAAATATCTAAACACGTTATTCGCTTATATTAATTTTAGGACAAAAATATGGCGCTAACTTGAAATAAGTCAGCGCCTGAATAAGTTTAAGGAATTTATATTAGTTAACTTTAGTTACTGAACGTCTATTTTGACTCCATGCACCTTCATTTGAGCCAACTACAGCAGGTCTTTCTTTACCATAACTTAAAGTATTTATGACAGGAAATACTGCCAAACCATTTAAATAATTTTTAACTGCTTGCGCTCTTTTTTCACCTAGAGCCAAGTTGTACTCTCTTGTTCCTCTTTCATCACAGTGTCCTTCAATTGTTATTGATTGTATATCGTGTTCCTTGAACCAAGTTGCTTGATATAGAAGTAATTCCTGAGCGTCCGCATCTAACTCAGCACTATCATATGCAAAAAACACTCTATCACCAACATTTACAATTAAATCTTCTTGAGAACCTGGTTTAATTGAAGCTGAAGCAGATGCGCTTGATGGTCCACCTAGAGGTGTATTAATTAGGTCATCCAATATAGCAGCGTCTCCTGATGAAGGGTCTATGCTAGATGTTCCAGATGATCCACTTCCTGATGAATCAGCTGTGCTTTTAGGCGTAGTAGAACAAGCGGCTATAAACGCCACCATAAAAACTGATAATAAAATCTTATAAAACATTTCTTAACTCCCTATAATAGCTGGTCTTCTACATTAATTAATTAGAACTGTTAGCATCTTTTTCCTTATTTCGCATAATTATTTAGTAAATATATAAAAAAAATATAATAAAATATAAAAAACTAATGCATTAAAGGTGACCATGCAGGATCAGATCCCCCAAGCGGAGTAATTATTTTGCGTTCATTATAGCCGGTTAAATCAATTGAATACAAACTGGATTCCCCACCGCTGCCATCCTCAGCTGTTCTTTCTTCCTTAAAATACATTAGATATCTCCCATTAGGAGACCATGTTGGGCCTTCTACATGGAAAGATTTTGCAATCATCCTTTCATTTAAGCCGTTCGTTTCCATTACTCCTATATAAAATTGTCCTCCCTGTTGTTTAGTAAAAGCTATCATGTCTCCTCTTGGTGACCACACAGGTGTATAATAACTACCTGATTCCCTGCTAATTCTTTTCACATTTTTTCCGTCTAAACTTGCAATATATAAATGTCTTCGACCACTACGATCAGAATTAAAAACTATCTGTTTGCCATCTGGGGCAAAACTAGCAGACACATCTATTGCTGAACTGTTAGTTATACGTCTCGAAACTCTTGTTGCCAAATCCAAAATATAAATTTCTGAATTTCCAACTTCTGGATCAGAATACGACAAAACAATTTTATTCCCATCTGGGGAGAAACGTGGAGCAAATGTCATGCCAGGAAACTCTCCTACAATTTCTTGTTGACCAGTCTCGATATCGAAAATAAATACGCGGGGTTTTTTTCTATTTACATAAGACATATATGTAATTTTTTGTGAGTTTGGAGAAAAGCGAGGGGTTAAAACTAAGTATGAGCCATCTGTTAAAAATCGATGGTTTGCCTGATCCTGATCCATAATGGCAAGTCTTTTTTGTTTATTTACTTTAGACCCTGTTTCAGCAACATAAACAATACGTGTATCAAAATAGCCTCCTTCACCAGTAATTCTTTCAAAAATAGCATCGGAAATTATATGGGCTACCCTTCTCCAATTTTTTTCTGAAGTTTCATATTTTTTTCCTATCAACTGCTTTTGAGAAAAAACATCGTACAATCTAAATTCAACAGATATTTTATTTTCTTTTTTAAAAATTTTTCCCGCTATTAAATGCTGCGCTTTAATAACTTTCCAATCTTCAAAACGTGGTTGTTTAGCTAGAGATTCAGTATCTTGGATAAAGGCTTTATTATCAAGTGGAAGAAAAAGTCCTGATCTTTCAAGATTATCTGAAATAACCATAGAAATATTTTTTCCAACTTTAACAATATTATTCTTTTTAGAAAAAAAATCAGTTACTGCTATGGGTGTAGGTTTTATTGAACCTTGAGTTAAAGTTACTTCTAAAGACAAAGCTTTAAAACCAATAAGGAGTAAAAAGAAAAAAAATATAAATTGCTTCATTAAAATACCAACTAACCTCCCATCAAAACATAATCTAAAGTTATAGTTAATTCTTTCCAAGTTGCATACTTGTCTTCTGGCAATTTCAAAGGTGTGCAATTTGGATGTAATAATGTTCTCATAGCACTTTCAGTAATTGATTTATAAAAAGGATTATTTTTAGATATATTTGTGGCATGAATATGAACTATATTCTCAAAAACTCTTCTTTCACGAGTAATATTTGCTTTAATTTTTACGAACATTCCTTTTTTTATAACTGAACCTGCGGGAGCTATCCAACATGAAGACAATTGCTGACGCAATAAATCAATCTCATTAATTGTTAATTGAGCATTTTCATTACTAGACTCTTCTTTTAGATTTTCTATTATTTCTGATTTTTTTTTCTCATTTTCATTTTCAATCTTCTGAGTTGTTCGTTCATTACGTAAATCTTTTAGCATTGAGGCTATGATAAATTCTGGATCTTGCTTAGGTTTAGGTTTTGGCTTTATTTCAACATCTGGTTTTTTTTCTAGTTTTATAATTACAGGATTTGGATTAGGTTTGAGTTTTGCTTTTACTTTAACTTCTGGTTGTTTTTTTATTTCTTCAATTAATAGATTTGGTTTAGGTTTTAGTTTAGGTTTAACTTTTTTTGTTGGCAAACTCTCAACTTGATTGGTGTCTATTTTTAATTTTTCTTTTTTTAGTTTTATTGGGATTTCTTTTTTTTCTTTAATAACAATATCTTGTTTAGGTGTTTCGTTTTTTTCTATTTTTTTAATTTTAATTATTGGTTTTTCCTTAATATCAACTTTTTGAATTTCCTGAATGTCTGAAGAATTAAATTTTTTTTCTTTAACTTTTTTTTGCTGAATTTCTGCAGGTTTTATTTCATTAATCTTTTTAGGAATAGAGGTTACTTCTGATATATTAATAATTTCAATGGGTATGATTGTTGGAATGCTGATTGGTTGTGGGTCAAAAAAATTAGGTAAACCAATCGCAAAAAGTAAAAGAAGCAAATGTAATAATAAAGAAAAAGAAAAACCTAAATTTTCACTTTTGATATTTTCTAAATAATAAAATAATTTATTTTTTTCTAATGTTAATTGATTCACACCTTTTAATCAGTTGGATTTTGAGTCACCAATGCAACTTTAATATATCCTGCAGAATTTATAATGGACATAATTTCCATGATCCTGCCATAGGCTACAACTCTATCCCCTCTAACATATATTCTTGCTTCAGTATTTTGATCGGCAATAGCATTCAATCTTGGTATCAAATTTTCAACTTCAACAATAGATTCTCCCAAATATACTGAACCATCTAACTTAACTGTAATTTCAATTGGATCTTTTTGATCAGTCAATGCATTAGCTTTAGCTTTGGGTAAATCAACTGGTATACCAACTGTTAAAAGAGGCGCTGTAACCATAAAAACTATTAATAAAACGAGCATCACATCAACAAATGGCGTAACATTTATTTCGCTCATTTGGGTATAGCGTTTTTTTCTTCTATAATTATGTTGATTTGAGTTTAACAATTTATTTACTTTCCAATTGGCGAAAAAATATAGTCGTGAATTCATCCATGAAAGTTTCTAAAGAAACAAAATATTTCGATAAATCACTCGAAATTTTATTATATGCCACAACTGCAGGTATTGCCACGAAGAGTCCTAGTGCTGTTGCAAAAAGAGCCTCTGCAATTCCAGGTGCAACTACAGAAAGACTTGTATTCTGTGCTATTGCTATGGATTGAAAACTATTCATAATTCCCCAAACTGTACCAAATAAACCAATAAAAGGAGCTGTTGATCCACATGTTGCTAAAAAAGTTAAATTTTTTTCTATAATTTCTGATTCTTTGTTAAAAGTTACTTGCATAGACCTGCTCATTCTTTCTTTTAAAGAATTTAATCCTGATGCTTGCATCCTTCCAACATCTTTATTGCTCTTTTTCCATTCGGCAATGGCAGAACAAAAAATTTTTGATTTTAGGTCCTTTTGATTATAATTAAAGGTATCGTATAAATCTTCAAAGGAATTTCCAGACCAAAATATTTCATCAAACTCACTGTCAAGCTGCTTCAATTGTCTCATTCTAACAATTTTGCTAATTATTACAGTCCATGAATAAACTGAGGATATAATTAATATAATTATAACAGACTTAACGACCAAATCTGCTCTTAAAAAAAGAGATAATAAAGAAAAGTCTATTACTCCTGCTGTCAAATTCCCTGAAATTAATAATTCTTTCATATAAAACTAAACCTCATCATTCTTATTTATTTTTTTCAGTTCATCCAAATCACTACTGTGAACCATGATCCAAAAACCAGGGCGATTTTTTTCACATAATGCAATCACTGGTGTCTTACCTTCTAATTTAGCCAACTTAGCAGTATCATCCCATAATGATATAACAGTATGTTTTGCACGTAATTTGCACTCAATAAAAAGACTGTCATGTATAACATCGGCTCTGGTAACTTTGCTATTCCCTCCACTAAGCGATGTTCGTATACCATTAAAATAACCGGCAACATCTCTTTCCCTTTTTTTCCAAGCTTTATCAGGCATTAAGTTTCCTTTCTATTCATGTTAGTGATGCAAGAATTTCTTCACTTACTTCAAAATTAGAAGAAACATTTTGTACATCTTCATTTTCTTCTAATGAATTTAATAATTTAAATAATTTTTCTGCAGTTTCTTTTTCTACTTCTCTAGTATTTTCACTTTTCCAAATTAATTCAGACGAAGTTGTCTGCCCAAACTTTGAGATTATTTTTTCATTAAGAATTTGCAAATTTGTCTGATCGCAATATATAATATGTTCGTCATCACTTGACTCCAAGTCTTTAGAACCATGTTCTACAACAAATTCAAATAATTCTTCCTCTGATGCTAATTTTTTTTCTAGAGTAATAGTTCCTAAACGCTTAAAACCAAAACTCACACTCCCATTTTCTCCAAGATTACCACCTGATTTGCTAAATATTGAACGGATCTCAGCTGCAGTTCTGTTTTTATTGTTTGTCATAGCCTCCACAATTATAGCGATACCATCGGGACCATATCCTTCATATCTTACTTCCTCATAATTTGAATCAGGGTCATTGCCATCGCCTTTCTTGATAGCTCTTTCAATATTATCTTTCGGCATATTTAATGCTTTAGCTGCGATAATGGCTGAGCGTAAGCGAATATTACTTTCTGGATCTGAGCCTCCGGTTTTTACAGAAACTGAAATTTCTCTTCCAAGGCGAGAGAATATTTTCGCTCTTTTTTTATCCTGCGCACCTTTACGATGCATAATATTTTTAAACTTCGAGTGGCCTGCCATAACCTATCTATATAAATATCTTAGTCGTTACCAGTAAAGCAATTTAATTAGAGAAATGATTTAAACCAATATTGTGTCGAATATGTGTAAATTTATAACTGAAACATCTCAATTTTTTCAGCTAATCCAGTTGTATCATTACTCTTAATATATACTCCACACAATTTTCCTTTACCATTCGCGGGAGTAAATCTTCCTTCAGAACGGTAGCCTTTGGTAAAGCCATGTATAGGATTTTCCTTATCCATTCCAATGACGGAATTATAGTCACCCGACATACCTACATCTGTTTGATATGCTGTCCCATTTTGTAGTATTTTTGCATCAGCAGTTGGAATGTGAGTATGAGTACCCAGCACAGCTGTTACTTTTCCATCAACATAATGACCAAAAGCATTTTTTTCTGATGTTGCTTCTCCATGCATATCAATTAGTATTCCATTACAAGTTGATCCTATAAATTCTGACTGCAGCCTTCCTTTAGCCAGTGCAAATGGGTCATCAAGAGACATGTTCATAAATAACCTCAACATAACCTGTATAACTATTATTGATCTTCCGTCTTCTAATACAAATTTATATTCCCCTCTCCCAGGAACACCTTTAGGATAATTTATAGGTCTTATAATTTTTGGACATTCTTCAATATAAGACAGCATTTCTCTTTTATCCCAAGCATGGTTACCAAGTGTGATTACATTCACGCCTAATTGAAATAACTCCAATGCAATTTTCTTGGTTAATCCGTATCCAGAAGCTGCATTTTCTGCATTTGCCACTATTACATCAGGCACATATTTTTTTTTTAATTCAAAAATATTTTCTTTAACCGCTTCTCTTCCAGATCGTCCAACGATATCTCCTATAAACACTATTTTCACAATATTTTGTATAATTGTTTTTCAGTCAAAATATAGTTTAATTTTTGATCTAAATCATCATGAATTACTTCATCCACTTTTTGATTATCATATGCCAAACCAACAACTGTAAATGTGTTTTTAAGTGAATTAAAATATGCAAGTGTTTTATCATAATAGCCTCCGCCGTAACCAAGCCGATATCCAAATAAATCAAAAGCCAAACAAGGAACAAACATAACATCGGGCAAACACTCAGAATTGTTATCAGGTTCCATGACGCCAAATCTACCAACAATTAATTTATCTGTTTTTATGTATCTATGAAAAGATAGTAAATCACTATCATGTTTAATAACAGGCAAGCATAATGTTTTTTTTGATCTCCAAATAAGTTGATTAAGAGATTTAGTGGAAATTTCAGTTTTGATAGATAAAAAACTAGCTATAATTTTTCCTTCTTTAAACCATTTATTTTTTTGCAATAATTTATTAAAATCTACAAAACGATTATTGAACGATTGATGGATAAGTAATCTTTTTTTTGCTGCTAATTTGCGTTGGTTTTTTTTTTCAATACTAAGATCCATTCTTATTAGTGGCTAAAATTTTGTGCAATATTTTATCTAAATGATCTTCAATTGTATTAATATTTTTTAAAGTTTTAAAATCTATCTCTTCATAAGATGATTTATGTGATTCCAATTTGCTAATCTGATCTTTGAGCGATATAATTTCTTTTGTTAAGTTATTAATTATATTTTTTTGATCATTGCTTATTTTTTTTTCTTTATCTTTTTTTTCTAAAAGGTTTTCAATCTCCTCAAGATGATCTTCAGCTTTTAGTGCTGCAAGAAAAATGATTTTACTGTCACTTATTTGTCCAATATTATGATTAAACTCACTTATCCTCTTTCTAAGTTTACTGATTAGGCGCTCTAATTTTTCTTTTTCAGCTTCTTGGTAATTAATTTCAATAATAGAACCAAGAATTTCAGTCTTAAGAGTTGGCATTGTACTCATCTATCATTGAATCAATTTTATCAACATTTTTTTTTACCACTTCTTTCAATTGTAAAATTTTATTTTCTTTAATATATATTTTATTTTGCTTTGCTTCCAAAGTCAGAAGTAAATCATCCACTAATTCTTCCACTTGAATCATTTTATTTTTTAAAATTTCAATTCTCTTTAAAATGTCCATTATTATTTATAGTTTCATTTATTTAAAATGTCACTTTAATGAGAGCAAATATTAGTGTAAAAGCTAATTTTTAAAGAGGTATTTTGTCATTTAATCAATCAAATTCTTCGAATCTATCACAATTATCAAATTGTATAAGGTTTCTTGCCATGGATGCTGTTCAACAAGCCAATTCGGGCCATCCTGGCATGCCCATGGGCATGGCTGATATAGCCACAGTCTTATATAAGGATCATCTAAAATTTGACCCGAATGATCCTAGATGGTTAGATCGTGATAGACTAATTATTTCTAATGGGCATGGGTCTATGCTTTTATATGCAGCATTATACCTAACAGGCTACAAGGATATCTCTTTAAAAGATTTAAAAAAATTTCGTCAGGTTGGATCACCTACGGCGGGCCATCCTGAATATGGTGAACTTGAAGGTATAGAGACAACAACCGGTCCATTAGCGCAAGGTCTTGCTAACGGTGTGGGTTTTGCTTTAGCGGAGCAAATCCTTTCTAGTAAATTTGGAATAAAAACAATTGATCACTATACTTACGTTTTTGTCGGTGATGGATGTTTAATGGAAGGCTTAAGTCATGAAGCTTGTAGTTTGGCAGGTCATTTAGGTTTATCAAAACTAATTGTTTTCTTTGATGACAACTCAATTTCAATTGATGGACCTACTGATCTATCTGTTTCAGAAGATACTATAAAACGATATGAATCATATGGCTGGAATACGCTGAGTATTAATGGCCATAATCATGAAGAAATTTCTAATGCTATTTCTTTAGCTAAAAAAAATTTTTCTCCTACGTTAATATCATGTAAAACCAAAATTGGTTTTGGATCACCCAACAAAGAATCCAATTCATCCTCTCATGGCTCTCCACTTGGAGAGGAAGAAATAGAATTAACTAGAAAGAATTTAAATTGGCCTTATGGAACTTTTGAACTTCCTGATGACTTGGTTGAAACGTGGAGAAATTTTTATAAAAGGACTGCAAGTCATAAATCTGCTTGGGGTAAACATAATCATCGGCTAAAGTCATCACCTCAGTACAAAGAATTTTTCTCCAAATTATTGGGAACCAATGTAAAAGAAGTCATAGTAAAATTCAAAGATAATCATTTCAATAATCAAACAAACTGTGCAACAAGAAAAGCTAGTGAACTATCTCTTGAAATAATTACTCCTTTGATGAAAAATTTAATTGGTGGTTCGGCTGATTTAACAGGATCCAACAATACAAAAACTAAAAATATGGAAATTATTAGCAAAAAAAAATTTTCGGGTACGTATATTCATTACGGAATCAGAGAACACGGCATGGTATCTATAATGAATGGTATGGCTTTGCATGGTGGAATCAAACCATATGGAGGTACTTTTTTAGTTTTTACAGATTATTGCAGGCCATCAATAAGATTGGCAGCATTAATGAAACTTCCTGTAATTTACGTCATGACGCACGATTCAATTGGTCTTGGAGAAGATGGGCCGACTCACCAACCTGTTGAACATCTTGCTTCATTAAGAGCTATGCCAAATTTAACCGTGATTCGTCCAAGCGATATTATTGAAACTATGGAGGCATGGGAGTACGCATTGCAATCATCGGCTCCCACATTATTAGTTCTAACAAGACAAAATCTTCCAATGCTTCGAAAAAAAAATAATGTAAATATTGTTCAACAAGGTGCTTTTCCAATTATTAATCATCAACAATATGCAGCAACTATATTGGCTACTGGCTCTGAAGTTGAAATTGCTTGTCAAAGCTCAGTTATTTTAGCAAAAGAAAAAATAAACATAAGAGTTGTTTCCTTTCCGAGTTGGGAAATTTTTGAAAAACAAACTGATGAAGATAAATTAAATATATTGGGTAATAAGCCAAGATTTGCTATTGAAGCAGGCGTGATAAATGGTTGGGAGAGATACATTCCTAGTGAAAACTTTATAGGAATGAAAGCATTTGGTGCAAGTGGCCCATATAAAAAACTATATGAGCATTTTGCCATTACATCCAATGCTTTGGTTGAATTAATAAAAGAGAAAATGGAGAAAAATTAAATATGAAAGTGGCTATAAATGGTTTTGGGAGAATTGGTAAATTAGTATTTAGAGCCTTTCTTGAAAAAAAAATTAAAAATATCGACATTGTTGCTATTAATGAATTAGGAAACTTGGAATCTAGTCTTCATCTGCTGCAATATGATAGCATACACGGAAAATTACCTATTAAAATTAGCAAAACAAAAAATGGGCTAAAATATAATAACAAAAATATAATATTTTGCTCCGAAGGTGACCCGAATAAACTTCCATGGAAAAAAATGAATATTGATGTTGTACTAGAGTGCAGTGGTGTTTTTACATCTAAAGAAAAGGCACAAGCACATATCAATGCGGGCGCTAAAAAAGTAATTATATCCGCACCAGCTTCAAATGTTGACGCGACAATTGTTCAAGGAGTAAATAATAAAATTCTGAATAAAAAACATTCTATTATATCTAATGGCTCCTGCACAACAAATTGCCTAGCGCCAGTTGCGATGGTTTTAGATAAGGTTGTAGGCATTGAAACAGGATTCATGACTACTATACATAGTTTCACGGGTGATCAACGTACTGTTGATCAAGCTCATAGCGATTTACGAAGAGCTAGAACAGCATCTAGTTCTCTGATACCCACATCAACTGGTGCCGCAAAAGCTTTAAGTTTGGTTTTGCCACAGTTAGAAGGTAAGCTTGATGGAACAGCTATAAGAGTTCCTACTCCAAATGTATCTCTAATTGATTTTACTTTTGTTAGCAAAAAGAAAACTTCTATAGAAGCAATCAACAACGCTATGGTTGCAGCATCTAAATCTTCAAATCTTAAAAATATCCTTACAGTAAATAATTTGCCGTTAGTGTCTATTGACTTTAATCATAATGAAAGCAGTTCTATTTTTGATTTAACCCAAACACAAGTACTTAACCAAAAATTTTGTCGTATTCTCTCTTGGTATGATAACGAATGGGGGTTTTCTAATAGAATGATTGATACACTCAAAGATTTTAAAAAATTATTGTAAGTGCCTCTAAAAAACAATTGCTTTAATATTAACTCCTACAACCAAGCATCAGAAATTATTTCAATTTGTAAAAAGAATAATAAAGTTCCAATTTTATTCATAAAGTATTTTTTGATAAATGGCTTTGGAATTCATTGGTTGCAAGAACTGCAGCGATTGTTGCTTACACGATTTACATCAAAAAATTACAGAATATATGTGGATAGCAAAAAAAATTATGGTTTATTTATAGATTTAGTAGAAAATCAAGTTAGCTATATAAAAGTTAATGCAAATAACGAAACATTAAAAAGATTAAAACAAATTGCCAAATTAAATAAAGTCTTAATAAATCCTAAATTTAATATAGTAGACCTTTCCAAAACAAAAAATTTACAATTAAAAATAGAAAAAAATATAAAATAAATTGTATTAATAAAGTATTATTTTATCGAAGAGGAACAAAATGAAAATTGAAGGCAATCAAATTAAAGTTGGAAATATTTTGGAAATTCATAACAAACTCTGGCGAGTAATAAAAACACAACATACACAACCAGGTAAAGGGGGTGCATATCTTCAAGTTGAAATGAAAGGGCTAACAGAAGGAACAAAAAAAAATGAACGTTTTCGTTCTTCAGAAAGTATAGAGCGAGCAATTTTAGATGAAAAAGAATGCCAATATTTATACAGTGCCGATGATAAATATTATTTTATGGATAAAAAAAATTTTGATCAAATTGAAATTAGAGCAGACATTATTACTGAAATGCAATCAAAATTTTTAAAAGAAAATGACATTATTACTATTCAATTATATGGGTCACAACCTGTTTCAATTATTCTCCCTGGTCATGTTAGTTTTGCAGTTGTAGAGACTGAAACTGTTATTAAAGGTCAAACTGCTGCTTCATCCTACAAACCTGCTGTTCTTGAGAGAAATATCAAAACCTCTGTTCCTCCTTTTATTGAAGTTGGTGATATTGTAGTGATTAATACACTTAACTCAAGCTATGTCGAAAAGGCGAAAAAATAAAAATGCAAATTCAACCCCCAGTTATAAATATTTTTGAAAAAGCAGTTAGAAAGGCTGGAAAGTACTTATTACGTGATTTTGGTGAAATTGAAAATTTACAAATACAATCAAAGGGCCTTGGTGATTTTGTAACCAATGCAGATTTGAAAACTGAACAAATCCTTATAGACACATTAAAATATTACTATCCTGAAGCTACATACATTACTGAGGAAAGTGGAAAAATAATAGGCAATGAAGAAATGATTGTCATCGATCCAATTGATGGCACAACAAATTTTATTCACGGCATACCCCTTGTTGGCATCGTTATTGCTAAAATCATAAATGAAGAAATTACTGATGGTGTAATTTATAATCCAATTTTAGATGATTTTTTCTGGGCTTCAAAAGGTAAAGGGTCTTGGTGCAACAATAACAGATTGCGTGTATCTAAAAGGCAAGATATTATAGACTGCATTATAGGCACTGGCATTCCTCATATGGATAGAATTTATCCTCAATATTTAAAAGAGATTGACGCAATAACTAAAAATTGCGCAGGATTAAGAAGGTTGGGGGCAGCATCTATTGATCTAGCATATGTAGCAGCTGGTAAACTAGATGCATATTGGGAACGCAATCTGAATATCTGGGATGTATCTGCCGGGGTACTGCTTGTTAAAGAAGCAGGAGGGAGAGTATCTCAACCAAATGGAGAATCTTGGGATATACACTCCAAAGATATCCTAGTTTCAAATTCAAATATTCATGAAATAATTCAAGAAAAACTTGAAATAATCTAACTTTACTTTCAAATATTAATAACTATAAGGTTCAATTAATGAAAAAAAATATACATCCAGATTATCATGAAATTGAAGTTGTCATGACTGATGGCTCAACCTTTAAAACACGTTCAACTTGGGGAAAGGCTTCTGATACATTAAAATTAGAAATTGACCCAAAATCACATCCAGCATGGACAGGTGGAAAAGGCAATATTAATGACTCTGAAGGTCAGGTTGCTCGTTTTGAAAAAAGATTTAAGGGCTTAAAATTAACTAAGTAATTATTTAAAGAATTTCTGAGCTTCCCCCTTTGTTTTTATTCTCTGCTTAATTTCTTCTTCTGCTTTCTTAACTTCCAACTTTAAACCATCAATATATTCTTCCAAATCTTCTATACTAAAATTATCTAAATTTATTGATTTAATTGTTTTTTTATCTTCTTCAAATTCTAAAAAACTGTTCATAAAATAATAATTTTATATATATTTTTAATGTTTCAATTTATATACAAGATTTTAATTTAAAGGATAAATTATGACGCTACCCCTTATGCCAAAAGCTACTGCTGTATGGTTAACTGAAAAAACAAGGCTAACTTTTACACAAATTGCAGAATTCTGTGGCCTGCATGAACTTGAGGTTCAAGGTATTGCTGATGGAGATGTTGCTTCAGGAATGCTAGGTTATGACCCAATTGATAATAATCAGTTAACTAAAGAAGAGATTACACGTTGCGAAAATGATTCAAATGCTCAATTGAAATTAATTTCATCAACAACAATTGACAATTTACCTCCAAGAAAAAAAGATATAAAGTATACACCCATTTCTCTTCGTCAAGAAAAACCATATGCAATTCTTTGGCTAATTAAGCGATATCCGACAGAACTGAGTAGTTCACAAATTGCAAAACTTACTGGCTCAACAAAAAATACCGTGGATACAATTCGTGCAGGTACTTATCGGGAAGCTGTTTTGGAATCAAAAAGTCCAATGGATATTGGTTTGTGTACATATGAAGAACTAGAAAAATCACTTAATCGATCTCGAAAACAGATAACTACTCCAACAGAGTAATTTTATTTATTTCTTTTCATAGAAAAGTTTTTTTAAAAAATATAAATAAGTTATTTACTATGAGGAGGCATTTTTTTTTCAACAAACCAAACATGTTTTTTTAAAACTGGATCATATTTTTTAACACGTAGTTTTTCAGAAGCTTTTAAACCTTTTGTTGGTTTTCGAACTATATACTTTGTTCCTGTTTTTGGATTTTCTTCGGGAAGAAGTTGTTTTAAAGCATATGATTTTTTAGCCATAAAGTGCCTATATATTCAAATAATAATGAAATAAAGTTTTTTATGAAAAATCAGAGGGAGTATACTTAATATAAGGATTATAAAGACCTTTCTTTTTAGAAATTTCTATTTGTTTATTTCTTTCTTTAAGTTTCAATATCTTATCTTTTGATATTTTGTTAATACATTTGGAGCAGGAAATTCCTTTAACATAATTTTTTGATAAACGATCTTCAAGACCAAGAAGATTGCGGCAGGCATGACATAATTCATACGTACCTGATGCCATTTCATTTTTAATAGATACCCTGTTGTCAAAAACAAAACATTCTCCTTGCCACTTTGATTTTTTGATTGATATATCTTCAAGATATTGAAGTATACCCCCCTTTAATTGAAAAATATTTTTAAAGCCCTTGTTAAGCATATAAGATGATGCTTTTTCACATCTTATTCCTCCTGTACAATACATAGCAATCTTCATATTTTTATTTTCTGATAAGTTTTTATCTACATATTTTTTAAATTCTGAAAAATTTTTAGTCTTAGGATTAATTGATCTTTCAAATGAACCAATTTCTACTTCAAAATTATTACGCACATCAATCACTATTGTTTTTTTATCTTCAATTAATGCATTCCATTCATTAAAAACAACATGCTTGCCAGAATGATTTTCAACATCTAATTGTGATCCATCAAAAGTAACAATTTCATTTTTAATTTTTATTTTTAAACGATTAAAAGGCATGAGTTCATAAAAAGAACGTTTTAATTCCAATCTTGTGAATCCTAGTTTCTGTATCTCTAATTCTAACAGTTTAATGGGCTTTGTTAACCCAGCAACCGTTCCATTAATTCCTTCATCTGCAAGTAAAATTGTGCCTTTAATTTTATGAAATGAGCAAAAATCCTTTAGTAAATTTTGTAATTTTTCAAGATTACGATTTTTCTTAAATTGATAAAAAGTAATAATAGTAAATTTTAAATTTTTCATTTAAATCCAATTTAAAAATATAAAAATCAATAAAATATATATGAATAGAAATCAAAAAGAATTTAATATTAAAAAGCTTTTAAATAATTATTCAATAGAAACAACGCCAAATGTTTATGAAAAATATGGTAAATTTTCGGATTTAATTTCCACTGATAATGCTGTTTATGTTACTTACTTACCTGATGAAAATTCATCACGTGTAATTAATACAGCAAAAAAACTTACTAATGAAGGATTTGATGTTATTCCACATCTTCCTGCAAGGACAATAAAAGATAATAATGAGCTTGAAAAATACATAGGTGATTTATCTGAAAAAGCAGGTTGTAATAAAATTTTGGTTATTGGTGGTGGGTCAAATCAAAAAGGTAATATTACATCAAGTCTAGATATTCTTAAGACTGATCTATTATCAAAATACCAATTTAAAGAAGTAGGCTTAGCAGGGCATCCCGATGGTAACCCTGACATTTCTGAAGAAGAGTTAGACAAAGCTATCATAGAAAAAAATGAATTTGTTAAAAATGTAGATTATAAAGCATATTTAGCAACACAATTTTTCTTTGAAGTTTCTTCTTTAGAGATTTGGGAGCAAAAATTAAATTTACACAACAATAAATTAGAAATTCATGCTGGCATACCAGGTCCAGCAACTCTTAAAACTTTAATTGCATATGCCAAATCATGTGGTATCGGAAATTCAATACATTTTTTATCTAAACAAGCCAGAAATATTACAAAAATAATGAAGACTAGAACTCCAGATAAGTTGATTGCTGATCTTGCTGATTATAAAGAAGAGCGCCCAAACTCAAAATTAGCAAAATTACATTTCTATGCCTTTGGAGGAATCAAAACAACCTCTGAATGGTTATATGACGTTATTAATTCTAATTTAGAAATTAATAGTAAAAATGAATTTAAAATTATAGGGAAATAAAAAATTAAATTGTCCACTTTTTTTTTATTACCAATAGTGAAATTAATATTATTTTCAAACAAAATTCATCTATAGAAGAAATAAAAATTTGAGGAAAATTCCATATGTCTGATATTGAGATCGCACGTAAAGCTAATAAAAAAAATATTAAAGAAATTGCCATAAAACTAAATTTAGAAGAAAATGATCTTCGTCCTTATGGTCATTATATTGCGAAAATAGATAATAATTCAACTCAAAGACTCCCTAAAAAAGAATCAAAACTTATCTTAGTTACTGCTATTTCACCAACTCCTGCAGGAGAAGGTAAAACTACAACTTCTGTTGGTCTCAGTGATGGTCTCTGTAAAATTGGAAAACAAAGCATTGTGTGTTTGCGTGAACCAAGTCTTGGCCCTAGCTTTGGCATGAAAGGTGGTGCTGCGGGAGGGGGATATGCTCAGGTTGTACCAATGGAACATATAAATTTACATTTTACTGGTGATTTTCATGCAATTACATCTGCGAATAATCTTTTAGCGTCTCTAATTGATAACCATATTTATTGGGGAAATAAACTTGGTATTGATGTTCGTCGTGTATCTTGGAAAAGATGTTTAGATTTAAATGATAGAGCACTCCGGGAAATTACGGTAAATTTAGGTGGTGTTGCAAATGGATATCCTCGCCAAGATGGTTTTAATATAACTGTTGCTTCTGAAGTTATGGCGATTTTTTGTTTAGCTAATGATTTAAAAGATTTAGAAAGACGTCTTGGAAATATTACTGTTGCCTACACAAGAGAAAAGAAAGCTATATTTGCAAAAGATCTAAAAGCAGAAGGCCCTATGACTGTTTTATTAAAACAAGCTTTAATGCCTAATTTAGTACAAACTTTGGAGAATAATCCCGCAATTATTCATGGAGGTCCGTTTGCAAATATTGCTCACGGTTGTAACAGTGTAATTGCAACAAAAACGAGTCTTCAATTATCAGATTACGTAGTTACTGAAGCTGGTTTTGGAGCAGACCTTGGGGCAGAAAAATTTTTTGATATTAAATGTCGAAAATCTGGTCTTACACCAAGCGCTGTTGTATTAGTTGCTACCATTCGTGCTCTTAAAATGCATGGGGGTGTTGCAAAAGCAAATTTGAGTAACGAAAATGTAGAGGCAGTAAAATCTGGTATATCTAATTTAAAACGTCATGTTTCTAATATTAAAAAATTTGGTCTTCCTGTGGTGATTGCTATCAATCATTTTGTTGCTGACACAGAAAATGAAATGCAAGCACTTCAAGAAGAATGTAAAAGTATTGGTGTTGAAACCGTTCCTTGTTATCACTGGGCAAAAGGTGGTGAAGGTACTGTTGAGCTTGCAAAAAAAGTTGTTGAGATTGCCAATGGTATCAATACTTTTAAATATCTGTACGAAGATAAAATTTCTTTACTTGAAAAAATCAAAACGATTGCAACAGAAATTTATGATGCTGATGATGTTATTGCAGATTCAAAAATACGTGATCAATTAAAACAGTTTGAAGAAAATGGGTATGGGGATTTTCCTATCTGCATTGCTAAAACTCAATATAGTTTCTCTACAGACCCAACTTTAAAAGGAGCGCCTTCTAATCACAGTATTCCAATCAGAGAAGTACGTTTATCAAGTGGAGCAGAATTTATTGTAGTTGTGTGTGGAGAAATAATGACCATGCCTGGGCTGCCAAGCGTTCCTGCGGCAAATTCTATTTTTCTTAATGACGAGGGAGAAATTGAAGGTCTTTTCTAAAACTGTTATAGATCTTCATAATTCTATAATATATGCACAAGAAGCCAATAAAATATTCGGTATTTTCGCTCTTTAAAAACGCTTTATCCTATCATGAAAATTGGCAGCCAGTTTGGCGCTCACCCGCGCCAAAAACAGAATATGATGCTATCATCATAGGCGGTGGAGGCCATGGCTTAACAACTGCTTACTATCTCGCCAAAAATCATGGCCTTACGAAAATAGCAGTTGTTGAAAAAGGTTGGATTGGCCTAGGCAACACAGGAAGAAACACAACCATTATTCGGTCAAACTATTTATGGGATCAAAGTGCAAGATTATATGATCACGCTCTTAAACTTTGGGAAGGAATGTCTCAGGAATTAAATTTCAATGTAATGTTTTCGCAACGTGGTGTGATGAATGTAGCTCATAACCTTCACGATGTTCGTGAACTAAAAAGACGTTGGCACGCAAATCGACTGAATGATATTGACTGCGAATGGTTAAATACAAAACAAGTAAAGGAATTCTGTCCTATAATTAATACATCTCCAAACATTCGCTATCCAGTTCTAGGAGCTACTCTTCAACGACGGGCTGGAACCGCTAGACATGACGCCGTTGCATGGGGTTATGCAAGAGGCGCGGATGCAATGGGTGTCGATATCATTCAAAACTGCGAAGTTACAGGAATTAATGTTCAAAATGGAAATGTCACAGGAATTGAAACAACAAAAGGTCGGATAAATTCAAATCGTATAGGTGTCGTAGCCGCAGGTCATTCAAGCGTTATTGCAAATATGGTCGGTATTAGACTGCCTATAGAAAGCAGGCCTTTGCAAGCTCTTGTTTCAGAGCCAGTTAAACCAATTCTCGATACAGTTGTAATGTCAAATACAATTCATGCTTATGTTTCACAATCAGATAAGGGAGAGTTAGTTATTGGAGCTGGAACTGACGGATACACATCTTATACACAAAGAGGAGGTTTTAACATCGTAGAAGATACAATAATGGCAGTTGTTGAATTATTTCCACTCTTTTCAAGAATGAAAATGCTGAGGCATTGGGGTGGCATTGTTGATATATGTCCTGATGCAAGTCCAATTATTAGCAAAACACATATTAAGGGATTGTATTTCAATTGCGGCTGGGGAACTGGTGGTTTCAAAGCCACTCCTGGATCTGGATGGGTGTTTGCCCATACAATTGCCAATGACCAGCCGCATATCCTCAATGCTCCTTTTAACATTAATCGATTTTCTAGTGGAGAGTTGGTGGATGAACACGGCGCTGCTGCTGTTGCTCATTAGATATGTTTTTAATCAATTGTCCTTACTGCGGTGAAAGAGAGCAAGCTGAGTTTTCCTGTGGTGGAGAAGCACATATAGTTCGTCCAAAAAATCCACCAGAGTTGACCGATGACCAATGGTCCGAATATCTTTTTATGCGTAAAAATATAAAAGGAATACAATTTGAAAGATGGAATCATTCCAATGGATGTCGAAGATGGTTTAATGTTGCAAGAAATACCGCAACTGATGAAATTTTAAAAATCTATAATATGGGAGAAAAACCCCCTAATATAAGTGGTGATGCTCTTGATACGCCGTCTGGAGAACCAGAAATAGGTTCAGGCAATATCTCAACCACATATACAAAAAAATAAATATGTATTTTGATAAAAAAATTTCTTTCACTTTTGATGGCAAAAAATATTCTGGCTATCAAGGAGACACACTTGCTAGTGCTTTGATTAGGAATGGCATTTTTTTTGTTGGAAGAAGCTTCAAATACCATAGACCAAGAGGGATAATTAGTTCGGGAAGTGAAGAGCCAAATGCAATCGTTCAATTAGAATCTGGTGAAATTACTGAACCAAATGTACGAGCGACAGAGATTGAAATATATGCAGGTTTAATAGCTACTTCACAAAATAATTGGCCAACATTAAATTTTGACTTTGGGTCTATTAATGACTTACTTGCACCTTTTTTCCCTGCAGGATTTTATTACAAAACTTTTATGTGGCCTCCTAAATTTTGGGAGAAATATGAATATTTTATTAGACAAGCTGCAGGATTAGGTAAATCCCCAACTAAGGATGATCCTCATAAATATGAACATTTTCATTATCATTGTGATGTATTGGTTGTAGGTGGAGGTCTAAGTGGATTGTACGCTGCAAAATTATCCGCAAAGGCAAATTTGAAAGTTTTACTAGTAGAACAAAATCCTGAATTAGGAGGTGAGCATTTGCATGTTGCAAAGGATCCCTCAGGATTAAAATTCGCTGTTGATGATAATCATCTTAGTATAGGTGTTGGAAACAGTCTTGAAGATGAAATAAAAAAACTCAATAATTTAAAAATTATTAAAAACTCAACAGTTTTTGCATATATGCAATCAAATTACTTGCTTGCATGCCAGAAAATCAATCAAAAAAGTATAAGGCAAGTTATTTGGAAAATAAGAGCAAAAAAAGTTGTTTTAGCTACAGGATCAATTGAACGTTTTCTGACTTTTAATAATAACGATAGACCAGGCATTATGTTAGCCAACAGTGCTAGAAAATACTTAAATTATTACCGTACTAATCCTGGAAAAAAAATCGTTATATTCACCAATAATGATAGTGCTTATCAAACTGCTATTGATTTTCTTTTTAAAAATATTGACGTGCAAGCAATAATAGATGTGCGCAAAGATTCAAATGGGCATCTTGTAAAAAAAGCTAAGCATCATGGACTTAAAATTTACTTTAACCATGCTGTAATTAACACTAAAGGAAGAAAAAAAATTAATAAGGTCACTATTAGTGAATTTGATGGAAAATTTAATATACTAATTGGGAAACCTAAAAAATTATCATGTGACTTGCTTTGTGTATCAGGGGGATGGACACCAACTGTTCATTTGTTTTCACAATCTAGGGGTAAATTAATTTACCGAGAATCAGACGCGACATTTATTCCTTATAAGTCTTTTCAAAAGCAAATATCAATTGGAGCATGTAATGGTACATTTGGATTGGATGAAATTTTTGAAGAAACTCTCATCAAAATGACGAAGTTATTAGATGAATTCGGAAAAAATATTGAAGAAAAATCCAGAAAAGATGTAGACAAAATATTTTATGACAAAATGAAGCATGTTTGGATTGTTCCATCAAATAAACATTTTGGCAAAACAAAAATGTTTATTGATTTTCAAAACGATGTAACTGCAAAAGACATAAAACTAGCGTTAAAAGAAGGGTATAAATCAATTGAACATGTAAAGCGTTATACAACAACTGGTATGGCAACTGATCAAGGAAAAATAGGAAATATTAATGCACTTGGAATTATTTCCGACTTATCCGGCAAACCCATTCATGAACTAGGTACTACTACTTTTAGATTGCCTTATACTCCTATAACTTTTGGTGCAATGGCGGGAAGACATGTAAAAGAATTTTTTGATGTAGAAAGAACTACTCCAATGCATCAGTGGCATGTTGATAATGCAGCCAAGTTTGAAGATGTAGGGCAATGGAAAAGAGCCTGGTACTATCCAAAAGAAAACGAAGACATGCATCAAGCTGTAAATCGTGAAGTGAAAGCAACTAGAAATGGTATTGGCATACTAGATGCATCTACTTTAGGTAAAATTGATATTAAAGGAAGAGATGCAAGTGAATTCCTTAATCGAGTATATACTAATGCATGGTCAAATCTTGAGATTGGAAAATGCCGTTATGGATTAATGCTAGGTGATGACGGTATGGTGATTGATGATGGTGTAACTAGTAGGCTTGGAGAAAATAATTATGTTATGACAACAACAACTGGAAATGCTGCAAGTGTAATGAGTAAATTAGAAGATTGGCTGCAAACAGAATGGCCAGAACTTAAAGTTTACTTAACATCTGTTACTGAACAGTTTGCTACAATCAGTATCAATGGTCCCTATTCTCCTCAATTGATGAAAAAACTTTGTCCAGCTAACGATTTTTCAAAAGAGAATTTTCCACACATGAGTTTTCAAAATATTGAAATAGATAGTGTTCACTGCCGTGTAATGCGCATTAGTTTTACAGGTGAGATGTGCTATGAAATAAATGCGCCTTCTAGTTATGCCAAGGCATTATGGTCTAAATGCTTTGAATTAGGTCAAGAATTTAACATTACTCCATATGGAACTGAGGCTATGCATGTATTACGTGCAGAAAAAGGCTTTATAATTGTTGGTCAAGAGACTGATGGATCTGTAACTCCGATAGATTTAGACATGAGTTGGATAGTTAGCAAAAAAAAATACGATTTTATTGGCAAAAGAGCTCTTTATAGAAGTGATACAATTAGAGAAGACCGTAAACAATTAGTGGGAATTTTAACTAAGGATCCCTCAGAAGTTTTAGAAGAAGGAGCGCAACTAGTGGAATTAAAAACATCTTTACCTATGCCAATGGTTGGCCATGTCACATCTAGTTATTACTCACCAAATCTCGGACGTTCTTTTGCTCTTGCTCTTGTTAAAGGTGGATTAAAGAAAAAAGGAAACAAGTTACTTGCGCCAATGCCAGATAAAACAATTGAAGTGGAAATAACTGATCCCGTATTTATTGATCCTTCCAATGAAAGGTTAAGTACGTAATGCTGAAAAGAGAAAGTGTATTAAAAGATCAAGGAATACAAGTTTACAATGGCATTGAATTTGAAGAGTTATCTCATATCCCTAAAATCAATCTTCGAGGACAATCCGATAATAAAGATTTTATGTCAAGTTCTGGAACAATTCTAGATATTCTCCTACCAACGGAACCTAACATTAGTAATGTTACTGTTAATGCTAAAGTAATCTGGCTTGGTCCAAATGAATGGCTAGTTGAAATTAACAATGAAAACAAGTTTAAGGAAATTTTCTCAAAACTTCAATCAACACTCAATCCTCAAAATACAGCTGTAACTGATTTAACAGAAAATCGAACAATTATAAAAGTTAGTGGTCATAATCTTTATACTTTATTAGCAAAATTTATGGTCATAGATTTAGATACAGTCCTTCAAAAAGAAACCGCTGTAGCTCAAACATTGTTTATAAAGGTACCAATCTTGTTGGTGCGAAATCATAAATACAGTGAAAAGCCTAGTATTGACATACATACTAACCGCTCACACGCCCAATATATTTATAAAATTCTTGTAGATGGCAGCCATAACCTGGATTTTTAGCATTCTATTTATATTTAGCTTTGCGCCAAATTTAGCTTCCAAAACAATAACAGGAAATGCAAAAGTTGTCGATGGTGACACAATCCATATTGGATTAAATAAAATAAGACTTCACGGAATCGATGCGCCTGAAACTAATCAAACTTGTGAAAAAAAAAATGTAGCATGGCCGTGTGGTAAAGAATCTACAAAAGCTCTAATTAATTTTATTAATAATAAAAAAGTTATTTGCAATGTTAAAGGCACTGATCAATTTAAACGCTATATATCTGTGTGCTTTGTTAACAAATTGGATATGAATGAATTTATGGTGAAGAACGGATGGGCAATTGCTTACCGCTTTTACTCGAAAGATTATACAGAATCTGAAGATAAAGCAAAAAAAGATAAAGCCGGCATCTGGCAAGGTTCTTTTCAGGAACCTTATTTGTTCAGAAAAAATAACTAACCCCAAAAAAATATAAATTGTTACACGAAAAATTACAGCATTGATCCAAATTAAAAAATATTTAATTTTCTCCTATTATTAACCTTATTTAAAAAAAACTAATAACCAATTGAATTAATGATGAGATGTATCGTCCAATTTTTTGATAAGAGTTTCTTGCTCCTTAATCTGTTGTTCCAAACTCTGTATAAGGATTTTTAACTTTTTATTTCCATTAACTAACTTTTTATTTTCATCAGTTAACTTCATATTTTTATTAAATAAACTTTTGTACTCTTTTGTTAAAAGTTGTTTTTCAATAACATTTTCTTTTTGAGATTTACTTAATACTTCATTGTTTTTTTTTGTAGTTTCAATTTCCTGATTTAATTTTTTTATCTTTTGTTGTAACTCTAATTGGATCTTATTAATTTTTTCCTTAGAATTTTCAATTTCCACATTTTGATTAATTGTATCTGCAAGTTTTTTTTCAATAGATTTACTTAATTTATTGTTTTCAACTGTTAGAATTTCAATCTTTTTTTTCATTTTATTGATTTGTTGATCACGAAAAATAATTTTTTGTTCTTTTTGAAAAATTTGTAATTCCAACTCTGCAAGATCTATTTTTAATTCTGGAGAAATAGTCTCTTCTTCACTAGGAAGTAATGTATCTAATGATTTATTTTCATCTGATTGTTTTTTTGGAAAAACTAAATATATCAATACTCCCACTACGATTAATACAAAAATTATTGTAGTGTTGCGCTTTTTACGCCTTGCCCTTTCACCAACATATCCTTCCATATTAATTGCCTTCTACAATCAAACCCAAATAACTACAAAAATAAAATAAATTTTTTTCTTAATTTCGTTGGTTTATAGGATCAAACAAATAGGTTTTTTTGTATAAAAATTTTGTTATTTCTTATAAATCCGCTATTTTTCGAAGAGTTGTGAATGGAAGAATATCGCAAATATGAATAGTATTCGTATTTCCTATTTTTCCTTTTAATCCATATACCTCAATATTAAATCAATTCCAGGAGCCATCAGGCTCTTTTTTATTTAACAATATCCTTGACTCTTAAATCATGGCTGGCACTTACATAGCGTATTGTCTTTGTTTTAGAGCGCATTATAACCGATTGCGTAGTTGCTACTTCATTTTTAATCAGCACTCCTTTTAATAAAGTGCCATCTGTTACCCCTGTTGCCGAAAACATTACGTCGCCGGATGCTAAGTCGTTGGTACGGTATATTCTATTGGGATCAGTAATACCCATACTACTAGCTCTTTCTTTGTCATAATCATTATCAAAAATTAGTTTAGTGTAAATTTTACCTCCAATACAACGCAATGCAGCAGCGGCAAGCACTCCTTCTGGGGAACCTCCTATTCCCATATATATATCCACACCACTATCCTCAAAAGATGTGGCAATAACCGCGCTCACATCTCCATCAAGAATAAGTTTAATACGCGCTCCTGTTGATCTTATTTTTTTAATCAACATTTCATGACGAGGTCGATCTAAAACACAGACAACGATATTTTCAATTTTTATTTCAGAATATTTTGCAAAGCTTGTAATAATATCATCAGCAGGTGATTCAGGATCAATATCGAGTCCTTCATATTTTTTCCCATACGCAATCTTGTGCATATAAATATCGGGAGAGTGGAGGAAGCCCCCCGCTTCTGCCATAGCTAAAACAGACAAAGCATTTTCACCACCTTTTGCTGTTATTGTTGTTCCTTCCAAAGGATCCAGAGCTATATCAACTTTTGGTCCACCCAATCCAACTTTCTCTCCTATATACAGCATAGGGGCTTTGTCGCGCTCTCCTTCCCCAATAATAATTGTGCCACTTATTGACAGATTATTGAGGAATTCACGCATCGCATTAACAGCCGCTTGATCTGCTGCTTTTTCATCACCTCTTCCCATATGAAGGGAACTAGACAAAGCAGCAGCTTCAGTGATACGTACCGCTTCCAGAGCTAAATTACGATCAAGAAATTCTGTAGTCATTCATTCAGTTTATAGAAATTTATTAAGAATTAGTAGAAATTTTTTTAAAACTACATATTTGCATAACTCGGTCCACCCCCACCTTCTGGTGTTACCCAAGTAATATTTTGTGTTGGTTCCTTAATGTCACACGTCTTGCAATGAATACAATTCTGCGCGTTAATAACAAATTGTGGATTAAGATCATCTTTGTCTCGTTGAATTTCATAAACCCCGACTGGACAATATCGTTGTGCTGGCTCATCATATTTACCTAACGTATAATTAACTGGAAGATTGGTGTCTTTTAATTGTAAATGAATTGGTTGATTTTCTTCATGATTTGTTCCAGTCAAATAAACTGAACTAGTCTTATCAAAAGATAATACATCGTCATATTTAGGATAGTCGATTTTTTTTATTTCATTTGCTGGCGACAGAGTCTCATGGTCTGCATGAGAATGCTTTAGTGTAAATGGAAGATACCCACGAAAAAGAAGTTGATCAATTCCAGTAAATACTATCCCTGGAATTAAACCCCAATTAAAACTTGGCTTAACATTGCGCGCTTTGTATAGTTCTTGATAAATCCATGATTGCTTAAATTTTTCTGCATATCCAGATAATGATTCGTTATTAGATAAAAACTCATTGATTGTTTCAGCGGCTATCATTCCACTTTTCATTGCTGTGTGAGAACCTTTGATTTTTGGCATGTTTAAGGTGCCTGCATCACACCCAACAAGAAGCCCTCCAGGCATATACATAGTGGGCAAGCTCTGTAATCCTCCTTCAATCAGCGCTCTTGCCCCAAAAGCAATACGTTTACCTCCTTTTAAAATTTTACTAATAGCAGAATGAGTTTTAAAGCGTTGAAATTCATCGTAGGGAGATAAGTGTGGATTGCGATAATCAAGACCAATGACATAGCCAATAAAAATTTGATTATTTTCGGCATGATAACAAAAACTTCCACCATATGTATTGTGATCAAGGGGCCAACCTGCGGTATGCATTACCATTCCTTCTTTGTGTTGTTCTGGACTGACTTTCCATATTTCTTTAAAGCCAATACCGTATTGTTGAGAAGATTTACCTGTATCCAAAGCATATTTTTGAATAACTTCTTTTCCTAAATGACCTCGACAACCTTCTGCTAACACGGTTACTTTTCCATGAATCTCAATTCCGGGCTCAAAAGTATCTTTTTTATTTCCTTGTTTGTCCAAGCCCATATCCCCTGTTTGAACACCTTTTACAGATCCATCCTCATGATATAGTAATTTTGAAGCAGGAAAACCTGGGAAGATTTCCACACCTAATGCTTCTGCTTGTTCGCCCAGCCAACGACATAAATTGGCAAGGCTAATAATATAATTTTTATGATTTTTTTGAACAGCAGGCAATAACCAGGTAGGCCAACTAAATGATGAAGATGAAGATAAAAATAAAAATTTTTCTTTAGAAACTTTTGTTTTGATAGGCGCTTTCTTTTCTTTCCAATCAGGAATTAACTCATCTAATGCTCGTGTTTCAAAAACATTTCCGCTTAAGATATGAGCCCCTACTTCTGATCCTTTCTCTAAGATACATACTGATACTGCGGGATTTAATTGACGTAGTTTAATAGCCGTCGCCAATCCTGCCGGACCTGCTCCTACAATCACCACATCATATTCCATTACTTCACGAGATAAAGAATCACTCATTTTTCAAAACTTTTTTGTATATTTATTTTATTGAATATTTTTATTTTTGAATAGTATTTAATTTATCTAACTCAGCGGAAAATTTAGGAAGAACTTCAAATAGATCAGCGCACAAACCAAAATCTGCAACATTGAAAATTGGTGCTTCTTCATCTTTATTAATAGCAACAATGACTTTACTCTCTTTCATTCCTGCTAAATGTTGAATAGCTCCAGATATTCCAACGGCAATATATAAATCAGGAACAACCACTTTCCCAGTTTGACCAACTTGGTAATCATTACCAACATACCCGGCATCAACAGCAGCCCGTGAGGCCCCTACTGCCGCATTAAGTTTATCAGCAATTGCATTTAACATAGAAAAATTTTCAGCACTCTGAAGTCCACGTCCCCCAGATATTACAACACGTGCAGTACCCAATTCAGGACGATCTGATTTGGACTCTTCACGACCAACAAACTCAACTATATTTTTTTCTAAATCAAAAGTAATTTTTTCTACTTCACCACTACCACCTTCAGTCGCAGCTTGTTCAAACGAAGTTGGTCTAACAGTAATAATTTTTTTTTCATCCGTTGACTGAACCGTAGCTAAAGCATTTCCTGCATAAATGGGTCGGACAAAAGTATCTTTACTCTCAACTTTTATTATATCGCTAATTTGAGCTATATCTAAAATAGCCGCAACTCGAGGCAAAATATTTTTCCCAAAAGTTGTTGCTGGGGCAAGAATATGACTGTAATTATTAGCAAGTGAGATAATTATAGGAGCGATGTTTTCTGCAATCGGATTTTGATACTGAGGGTCATCAACCACAATAACTTTATTAACATTTTGTATATTCACTATTTTATTAGCAAGATCTTCACAAGAATTTCCTACCAATAATACTTCAATGTTTTGATCAATTTGTGAAGCTGCACCAATAGTATTAAGAGTAGATGATTTAATTTCAGTATTATTGTGCTCTGCTAGAACTAGGACACTCATTTCATATTACCTTTGCCTCATGCTTTAATTTTTGAACTAACTCTGCAACATCCGCTACCATAACGCCCTTTTCTCTTTTAGGAGGTTCAGTTACTTTGAGTTGCCTAACACGAGGAGAAACATCTATTCCAAGTTCGTCAGATGTATAATTATCAATTGGTTTCTTTTTAGCTTTCATAATATTGGGAAGTGAAGCATAACGAGGTTCATTTAAGCGCAAATCACAAGTAGCAACAATTGGAAAAGGGAGTTTAACTTTTTCTAATCCTTCATCTATTTCTCGCGTAATTATAGCTGCACTTGCTTCTAATTCAATTTTTGAAGCAAACGTTCCTTGTGCCCAACCCAATAATGCAGATAACATTTGGCCTGTTTGATTACTATCATCATCAATAGCTTGTTTTCCTAACAAAACAATTTGTGGTTTTTCTTTTTCAACAATTTTTTGTAAAATTTTTGCAACAGCTAATGGCTCAACATCATGAGTAGCCTTCACATGTATTCCTCTATCTGCACCCATAGCCAGGGCTGTACGAATGGTTTCTTGAGCCTTTTCTTCTCCAATCGAAATAGCGATCACCTCTTCTGCTTTACCTGACTCTTTAATTCTCAAAGCCTCCTCAACCGCATTTTCATCGGGAGGATTCATTGACATTTTTACATTTTCCGTCTCCACGCCAGTACTGTCAGATTTTACCCGTATTTGAACGTTGTAATCAATCACTCTTTTAACTGCGACTAAAATTTTCATTTTCCTATGCTCTTATAAAATTATTATCTGGATCATAGGGACTATCCTGAATGACCTCAACATCATAAGTGGTACCTAAAATATCCATAGTTAATTTTGATCCAACTGCTGCATAATCAGGTTGTACCATACCAATTGCTAGAGATTTTTCCACTCTAAAACCATAGTTACCTCCTGTCGCACGACCAATGACTTTATCCCCTTTATAGATCGGATTATTACCTAAAGTGTCTGCATCTTTAACTTCTTTAACTTCAAGTGTTACAAGTTTATTTTGGAAACCTTTTTGTTGCCATTGAACCAAAGCATCCCGTCCAATAAAATTACCTTTATTGAGATGAACAAAACGATCCAAACTCGATTCAAACGGCGAATACTCAATTGACATCTCCGTACCGATTAATTTATATGTTTTTTCTATACGCAAGCTATCCATTGCCCTGATACCAAATGGTTTTAATTTAAATTCCTTACCTACTTCCATTAATCTATCAAAAATATGATTCTGATATTCTATAGAATGATGAAGTTCCCATCCTAACTCCCCAACAAAATTCATACGCATAGCTATAGTAGGTGCTAAACCAACATCAATTTTTTGAGATGACAACCAAGGAAAGTTTTCGTTTGAAAAATCAGCTGAAGAAACTTTAGACATTAAATCTCTCGCTTTTGGACCAGCCAAAACCAGGACACCTATACTATTTGTTAAATTTTCAAATTTTACAGATCTGTCTTTTGGCATCCATTGTTGAATCCAATCGTGATCAAGACGTTGAAATGCCCCTGCTGAAACAATATAATAAGAGTCATTGCTTTCTTTCGCTATAGTGTATTCAGAAAGCACTCCTCCATTTTTATTAAGTGCATGACAAAGATTTACACGTCCATTTTTTTTAGGTAATTTGTTTGCAACAAGATTATCAAGTAATCTTTCTGCTCCCGGACCTGAAATTCGGCATTTAGCAAATGCGGTCATGTCTAACAAACCAACATTCTCTTGAACATTTTTACATTCATTTCCAACGTGCTCAAACCACTTTGATCGTCTAAAGGACCAATCATCAATTTGCTCCACACCCTTAGGTGCGAACCAATTCGCTCTTTCCCATCCAAATTTTTGACCAAATACCGCTCCAAGGTCCTTTAATCTATCGTAACATGGCGCTTGTCGTAATGGTCTTCCAGCTTCACGCTCCTCATCAGGATAATGAATAGTAAAAACATTAGCATAAGCTTCTTCATTCTTCTGTATTAGAAATGATTTAGTAACGTAATCACCAAAACGACGTGGGTCCACCCCCATCATATCAATAGTGGGTTCACCATCAACCATCCATTCACCCAATTGCCATCCAGCTCCACCAGCAGCTGTAATGCCAAAACTATGTCCCTCATTAATCCAAAAATTCTTTAAACCCCACGCAGGACCAACAATAGGGCTACCGTCTGGCGTATAACAAATGGCCCCATTATAAACTTTTTTCACTCCTACTTCGCCAAAAATTGGAACACGTTGAATTGCAGATTCAATATGTGACTCTAAACGATCTAGGTCTTCCTGGAATAATTCAAATTCTGAATCCTTGCTGGGTCCATCAACATAACATGCTGGAGCGTCCTTTTCATATGGGCCCAATATCAAACCTCCCGCTTCCTCTCGCATATACCATGAACTATCAGAGTCCCTTAAAACGCCCATTTCAGGCAAACCTTGTTCTTTACGTTTTTGAATTTCGGGATGTGGTTCGGTAACGATATATTGGTGCTCTACAGGAATAACAGGGAGATCTAATCCAACCATTTTTCCTGTTTGTCTAGCAAAGTTTCCTGAACAAGAAACAATATGCTCACATGCTATTTCCCCTTTATCTGTTTCTACAGTCCATGTTTCATCATTGTTTTGTTTAATGCCAACAACATTGGTATTGCGATAAATTTCTGCACCTTTGTCTCTTGCCCCCTTAGCTAAAGCTTGTGTTAAATCAGCTGGTTGAATATAACCATCTTCAGGATGCTGTATTGCTCCGATCAAACCGTCTGTATTACATAATGGCCAAATGTCTTTTACCTGCTCAGGAGTTAAAAATTTTACTTCAACACCGATTGTTTTAGCAACACCTGCATATTGATAATACTCATCCATCCTATCTTGAGTAGTTGCCAAACGAATATTACTAACTACACTAAATCCTACATTTTGGCCTGTTTCTTCTTCAAGTGTTTTATAAAAATCGACGGCATATTTATGCAATTGTCCAACAGAATAACTCATATTAAACAAAGGTAGCAGTCCTGCGGCGTGCCATGTTGAACCAGAGGTAAGTTCCTTTCGCTCTACAAGAACAACGTCACTCCATCCCTTTTTTGCCAAATGATAGAGAGTACTAACCCCAACAACTCCACCTCCAACAATTACGACTTTAGCCTTTGATTTCATAAAAATTAAAATTCCAAAAAATTTCTGTACTTCTCTAATCACATTAAATATGGTGGGTCAATCATGGGATTAAGACTAAGTCAAATTATCACAGTGTTTCTTTTCTGCCTAAACGGAGGACATATCCAAGCTGAAATGACGCTTAAAGATCTGATCTTCGATGAAAGTACTCCGTATCATTTAAAAATTCTCGATGTATTGCCCAGCGAAGCTAAAATTCAAGTCGGCTCTGATAGCGCAAAACACACTATTATTGAATTCATGGATTATTTCTGTGGTTATTGTAAAAAAATACATCCTGAATTAATTGACTTAGCTACTTCAAGGGAAGATGTGAGATTAGTTTTTTTACAGCATCCTATTTTAAATGAAACTTCTTTGGTTCTTGCTAAAATAGTAGTTGCCGCTAGTTTACAAGATAAAAGTTTTGAACTTCATAATGCAATTTTTTCCATAGAAGGTTCTCTTACCTCAGAAAAATTAGAATCAGCAATTATAGAAGTTGGGTTAAATGCAGTGCAGTTGAGAGATGACATGAATAGGGATGATGTGGCGAAAATGATTAAACTGTCTTCCTTTTTAGCCGGAGGATCTGGAGCACGAGGAACACCCGCTATGTTCATCAATGATATTTTCTCTCCAGGATACTTATCTAGAGGACAAATTGAAGGAATGCTAAGATAAAAACGTCCCCAAAATAAATTAGAGACGTTAATTAACTATATATTTTTATGCAGTTGCCTTGGATACTTCTCGAGTATTCGCATTGAATGACTCTGTAAAGGGCATAGATACAACTTCTGCATCCACTGGAACCCCTGGTGTATCAGAATACATATCAGGCAAATGAACTTTAAACTTTTGTCCAGTCTTTCCAATTGGAAATCCATTTTTACTTAAAGAACCTTCAAATGGAACATAACCCATTGCAATATTTCTTTTTTGCTCGGGGTGATACCATGGAGAGGTAATATAACCACAAGGCTCTCCTCCTTCGGCAGGAGAAATAAGCCAGAAATCAGGCGCATACTCCTCAACAGGCTTTCCACCAAAAGTCATTCCAACTAATTGAAGTTTATATGGTTTATTGTCTGACTGTAAGTCCGTTTTTATTTTTTCTAATGCTTCTTTGCCTACATAGTTAGCGGATTTATTCCATTCTCCTTTACCTGAAAGTGAAACTTGGTATCCAAGATTACACTGAAAAGGATTGTGCTGATTATCCATATCCTGACCCCATGACAATATTCCTGCTTGAATTCGCCTGTGGTGAGCGGGTGCAATAACCATTAAACTATGTTTTTTCCCCGCTTCCAAAACAGCATTCCACATATCATCAGCATAAAGTGTTGCATCTCGTAAATAAATTTCATACCCAGCTTCTCCAGAAAAACCTGATTGCGATATTACACAATCTCTACTACCCACTTTGGCTTCTGCCAATCCATAGAAAGGCATATTATCCAGATCAACTTGATCACCGATCAAATCCTTCATCAAAGCTAATGATTTCGGACCTTGAATTTGAACAGGTGCTACATCAATTTCATCAATTTCAACATTAAATCTCTTATCATGATTTACTCCTTGTAAATAAAAACTAACATCAGAGTCTGAAAGTGAAAACCAAAATTCATCTTTAGAAAGCCTTAAAAGAATAGGGTCGTTTAGCACTCCTCCCATGTGATTACATAATATGATATACCGTGCCCTCATTGGGGATATTTTAGTTGCATCACGTGTAATGACATAGTCCACAAAAGCTTCTGCATCTGGACCTATTACTTGTATTTGCCTTTCAACAGCGACGTTCCACATAGTAACGTGATTTTTAATCGCCTTGTATTCAACCATTGCACCGCCATCTTCAGGCTTAACATAACCACGAGGATGATAAATTCGGTTATAAACTGTTGCTCTCCAGCATCCAGCTTCCATAGATAAGTGCCAATAAGGTGATTTTCTAACACGTGTAGAAATCAACATTTGCACAGGAGTTGGCCCACTTTGACGAAGGTTGTATGGAACCTTCCTATCAGATTGGTCAACTGTTGTTACATGCTTGATCATGCTTAACTCCTCAATAATAATTATTATCATGACGCGGTATCTAAAGTTCTTTTTGAACGCAATAAAAAACTTGGCATTTATCAAAATATTTTGGGGATTCATCAATCTTAAATCTGACAATCTTGGGCCATATTTTTGACAATAAAATGGAAGATAGAGAATTGTGTATTTGCTAATGAAGATTATTCTCCCCCTTAGCTTTTTATTTCTTTTTTCATGTTCCGCAAGTTATGAAAAGCTGAGCAAAGAATCATTTAATCCCCCTACATCTTTATCTAAGCATTTAATGGAAGCTTATAAAACAAAAGCTGACTTTGAAGCACAAGAAATGCATGATTGGAACTCAGCTAAATTATATGCTGAAAAAGCTCTTGGTGCGGCTGATGGAAAAGATATATTGCCTGAAAAAATTAGTTATTGGGTTATTCCTGCTGATAAACAATCTGAATTAAATAAGGCGTACAATAATTTAATGACAGTCTATAAAGAAGCGTTACTTCTAGATCCTTTCAACTTAGCAAAAGCTATTAGTTCACTCGACTGCTGGGCTGAACAGCAAGAAGAAAATTGGCAAACATGGGATATCGATCAATGTCGCAATGATTTTCTATCCGCTATGCATGAGATTTTTGGCAGTTTAGAAAAAGAAGAAGGAATTTCAACTAAACAAAAAATCAATAATGAGATTTCTAAATTAGATGATAGTGTAATTGATGATAGTATAAGTATAGTTACTAAAAATTCAGAAAATAAAATATTGCAAATAATATATTTTGATTTTGATAAATCCAAGTTATCAGATGTGAGTATAGAAGAAATTAAGAATTTTATTAACGCAAATAAAAAAACTATTAAAAAATTTATTGTGGTAGGCCACACTGATACAATGGGAACAAAGAAATACAATAAGGTGCTATCTTTAGAGAGAGCGGAAGTGGTACAAAAAGTCTTAACAGAACTTGGTATTGAAAAAAATAATATTCACATACTTGGGAAAGGTGAGGATAATTTGAGAGTACAAACTGCAGATGAAGTAAAACATCCGGCAAATAGAAGGGCGGAAATTAGCCCTTTAAATTAGCTTCTATTACTTCGCATCTTGGTGTAATACTCACTCACAATTTTCATGTACACAAAAACAACTAAAAAAATTAATATAACGGTAAATCCTTATTTTTTAGAAGATCAATCTGAGCCTGAAAATCAACATTATGTTTGGGCCTATCAAGTAACCATCAATAACTTGGGCAAAGAAAGTGTAAAGCTGAAAAATCGATATTGGAAAATAATTGACTCAAATGGCACAAAACAAGAAGTTAAAGGAGAAGGTGTAGTTGGGGAACAGCCAACACTTAATCCTGGAGAAAAATTTGAATATACAAGTGGAACACCTTTATCAACTCCTTCAGGTTTTATGGAAGGTTATTATGAGATGGAAACAAAAAATGGATCTAGATTTGAAGCTTCAATACCCCAATTCTCCTTAGATAGCCCTTTTATTGATTCTAACAAATTAAATTAATAATAGCCAATTTTAATGCGTGATTTCCGTTCTGTATTAAATATTATTGGTTTGCTTTTGTGCATTGAGGCGTTAGCTATGCTAATTCCAATGATGGTTGATTTATTATACCAAAAACCTGATTGGGAAAAATTTTTTTTTTCTAGTATAATAACTTTTTTTATTGGCTTAGTTTTATATTTTTCTTTTAAAAAAGAAAAAATTCTTATTAAAGTTCGAGAAGCTTTCGTATTAACGATTTTTTCTTGGATTATTATAGCTGTTTTTGCTTCTTTACCTTTTGTTTTTTCTTCTTCAAATCTAAATTATACAGATGCTTTTTTTGAGTCCATTAGTGGAATAACAACAACTGGCGCCACTGTTATTAATAATTTAGATGACTTAAATGAAGGTATATTAATTTGGCGGTCTTTGCTTCAGTGGTTTGGTGGCATAGGAATTATTGTATTAGCAATGGCAATTCTTCCAACACTACAAATTGGAGGGATGCAACTTTTGCATATGGAACAAGATGATCCATACGAGAAAACTCTACCTAAAATTAATCATTTTATAATTGAGATTTTCTCTCTGTATCTAGGCTTAACAATTGTTTGTGCTCTACTATACTATTTTTTTGGTATGAGTGGGTTTGATGCTATTTTACATTCAATGACTACTATATCTACAGGTGGTTTTTCAGCACACAACTCCTCTTTTGGATTTTTTGATTCATCATCAATTGAAACAATAAGTATTATATTCATGATTGTTGGAAGTTTGCCATTTGTAGTCTATTTAAAATTCATGCACGGTGAGCGATCATCTATAATTAAAGATGATCAAATTAAATTATTTACCTTAATTATTATTTTGCTAATTGGTTTAACAACTCTATGGTTGCAAAAAAATTCATTGCATGAAGACTTTCTTCATTCACTTAGATTATCAGCCTTTAACATCACATCTATCTTAACAGGAACTGGTTATACAAGTACTAATTATAATACATGGGGAAGTTTTGGTTTGGTAATTATGATCGTTATAATGTTTATTGGAGGTTGTGCCGGATCCACAACAGGAGGCATAAAAATATTTCGTCTTCAATTATTATTTCGAGGTACAATAACTCAAATAAAAAAATTAACACAACCTCATGGTGTTTTCCTAACTTCGTTCAACGGAAGATCTGTTACGGATGATACTTTTAATTCCATAATGGGATTTTTCTTTATGTATATTCTTATTTTTATTTTTGCTTCAATTGCACTTAGTTTTTTTAATATAGATTTTCTAACATCTTTTTCAGCTGCTGCTTCTGCTATTTCAAATGTTGGTCCAGGATTAGGAACAACAATTGGTCCTGCATCAAATTATAGTTTATTGCCAGATGGAGCGAAATGGATACTATCATTAACAATGCTAGTTGGGAGGTTGGAACTGTTTACTTTTTTAGTATTATTGTCTGTTGGTTTTTGGAAAAAATAAATTCATAAAATATATCCTGACATGTGTATCTTTATGAGTTCTTCAGTTTTTTTAGCAAAATCAGTTAAAGCGTCTAAAATAAGACTCTCAATTATCCTGTCTGACTCCATCAAAGAAATAAATTTTCCTGAAGTGATAGAACGCTTAGTTTCAACTGTTGTGGACGATAGTATTGCATTTGAATCATCATACAGGATATATTCAGCTAAATAATTAATTTCAAATAAATATATTGTCTTTTCTTCATATTTTTTAGCGTTAGCATTTTCCACTTCTGATTTTGTTAACGATGAATCAATAATATTAATAATTAATTTGTTTTCAGTTCCAATAATAGCAAGATTACTGTCTATCCAAGATTTTAAGTGTTCTTTTGGAGGTTTTATCAAAGAATGATCGATAAACGGATCGCTAAATTTTGCTTCATATGTTTCTGTTATTTTTTTTTGTTCAGCGCTCAAAACAATTTTTGGAAGTTGATTGTAGTCAAAAACGATTTGGTCTAAAACTTCAATTTTATTGCATGAAAAAACAACCAATAAAAAAGCTAGTAAAATAAAGTATCGTAAAAAAATATTATATATTAGCATACAACACTAACTCTTAAGCAAAAAATTAAGAATACTCTGCTGAACATACATTCTGTTCTGAGCTTGTTGCCATACTTTTGACTGCTTCCCATCAATGACTGAATCAGTTACTTCTTCATTTCGATGAGCTGGTAAACAATGCATAAATATAGCATTTTTTTTTGCGTATTGCATAACTTGGTCATTAACTTGAAAATCTTGTAAAATTATTTTTTTTGATTTAGAGTTTTTTTCTCCCATCGAAACCCAGACATCTGTCATAACACAATTAGTATCTTTAACTGCTTTTGAAATTTGTGTAAAAAATTTTGAATATCGTAAATTCATTTTTTTAATCATTTTATGATTTGATATTAATATTGACTCTGGAACTGCAATCTTTAGTTTAAAATTAAAAATTTCTGCTGCTTGAAGTAATGAAATTAATACATTATTTAAATCGCCAACCCACGCAATAGTTTGATTTTCTATTTTTCCTAAAGTTTCTTCAATAGTAAAAATATCTGATAAAATTTGACAAGGATGGCTATAATTAGACAAGCCATTAATAATAGGAAGAATATTCAACGAAGCAAGTTCCAATAATTTATTATGATCATCATTTCTAATTATAAGCAAATCGAAGTACTGTGACATTGTCTTTAATAAATCTTTAGTAGTTTCACGACTTTCAAATCCAACATCATTTTTATTTAGTTCAATAACATGTCCACCTATTTTTTGCATACCAATAGAAAAAGATAATCTTGTTCGAGTAGATTGCTTCTCAAATAATAATCCCAATGATTTTGATTTAAGAAGAGAAGAATATTTAAGCGGATTTTTCTTTATGATTTGAGCAAAAGAAAGAATTTGACGTAATTCTTTTTTTCTAAAACTATCTAAATCAATAAAATGCTTAATCATCAATTTCTTGTAGAGTTTTTTCTATAATGTCTATTGCTTCATCAACTTCTTTTTTCAAAATAATAAGTGGTGGAGCCAATCGAATAATATTATCATCGGCTGGTACAGTTAACAAGCCATTTTGCGTAAACAATTTAATAATCTCCAAATTATTTTTACGCGTTTTAATACCAAGTAATAATCCTGCTCCTCTGACTTCTTCTATTTCATTATAATTTTTTTCTAGCAATTTAAGTTTGTTCCATAAATAGCGAGCAATCTTTTCAACTTTTTCAAAAAATCCCTTTTGCATCATTTCCTCAATTACGGCTTTTCCTACGGCAACAGCTAGAGGGTTACCTCCATAAGTTGATCCATGAGTGCCTTTTGTCATTCCAATACAAGCATCTTGAGTAGATAAACAGGCACCCAAAGGAAAACCTGAACCAATTCCTTTCGCCACAGCCATTATATCTGGTTCAAAATTAGCCCATTCATAAGCAAAAAATTTCCCAGTTCTGCCAAATCCACACTGAACTTCATCAAGAAAGAAAAGTATCCCCATTTCATCACATAATTTTCTAATCTGTTCTAAAAAATGTAAATTTGCTGGTCTCACTCCTCCTTCGCCCTGAATGGGTTCTATCATCACACCACCCGTATTTTCATCAATCGAATCTTTTATTGCTTTGCAATCATTAAAAGGAATTTGTATAAAACCCGATAACAAAGGTTCAAATCCTTTAGAAAATTTTTTATTTTTTTGTGCGGACAGAGCAGCAAAAGTTCTACCATGAAATGCACCTTCAAAAGTAATAATATTTTTTTTATTATTATTTTTATGAAAGTGATGGTAACTACGTATCACTTTCAATCCGCACTCAACTGCCTCAGCGCCAGAATTGGTAAAAAAAACTTTTTGAGCAAAACTATTCTGACAAAGAAGTTTTGCATATGCTTCCTGTGTTGTGTTAGAATATAAATTAGAAATATGCCATAATTTTGAAGATTGTTCCTGAAGAGCTTGAATAAGTTTAGGGTGACAATGGCCGAGAGAATTAACTGCAATGCCACTTCCAAAATCCAAATATTTTTTATTGTCGGTTGAAATTAAATAAACGCCTTTTCCTTCCTTAAAATCAAGGGTTCTTTCACCATACGTTGGCATAATATAACTGTTAACATTGTGTTTCATACTAAAATTTATGATTTTAATTTATATCCAGTTTTAAACATTAAATAGCAGAAAAAAAATAATATCAGATTAATTGTAATCAGTGTGACACTGCCAACAAATAATGAGCTATCTGATTGACCTAGAAATGCATAGCGGAATCCATCAATGTTGTAAAAAAAAGGATTAAAATTGGCGAAATTTTGCCAAAAATCTGGTAAGCGGGAAATTGAATAAAAAGTTCCAGATAAAAAAGTGAGAGGCAAAACAACAAAATTTGTAATACCTTGCTGTTGATCCCATTTATCAGCCCATATCCCAACCATTGTTCCTAAAGAACCCATCATCAAACTTCCCATGATCGCATAGAATAAAAGGGCAGCAAAAGAATAAATTGATAATGGTATAAAAATAATCATTCCTATTGCCGTTACAAGTCCACAAATTAAACCTCTAGCAACAGATCCGCCAACATATCCCAAAGCTAATTCAAAATCTCCAAGAGGAGCCATCAAAACATCAACGATGTTTCCTTGTGATTTTGCTTGCCCAATGCTTGACGCAGAGTTAGAGAAAGCATTTTGTAATATAGTCATCATGATTAAACCGGGGGCAATAAATTTAGCAAAGGAAACTCCGTTAATTGTTTGAACTGATCGACCTAACGCAAGATTGAAAACTGCTAAAAAAAGTAAGGAGCTGACTGCTGGACCAATAATGGTTTGAATTCCAACCTTAAAAAATCGAAAAACTTCTTTTTTAAAAAGCGACCATACTGATAGATAATTTGAAGAAATCATAAAAATGTTTATCCTATTATCTTAATATACAACTTTTAACAATTTTAAACCTAATGGATGATCAAATGCCTTTAATGAAATATGCTATTGATTATCTAAGTAAATATAGTTCAAGCAAAAACAACCTAGAACGAATACTTAAAAAAAAAATAAATCGATTGAAAATCGAAAAAAAGGAAAAGCTTATATTATATAATTCTATCAATCAAATTATGCTGAATTTAGAAAAAAACAAATTTATTGATGACAATAATTATGCAATATCCAAAATACGATTGTTTGCAATGCAAGGAAAATCAAAAGGTTTTATAAAAAGCTATTTAATACAAAAAGGAATTGAAAAGAATATTTTGAATAATTCTTTAGATCAGTTTGAAGAAGAGGATCCTGAATGGGAAAAGAAATCAGCAAGAATTTTTGTAAAGAAAAAAAGGCTAGAAAATTCTAATGAAAACAAACAAAAAAACTTAAGCAAAATGGCTAGAGCAGGATTCGATTACGATACGATTAAGCAAGTTTTAGAACTTGATTAACTAATTTCTTCGATGATGCAAGTTACCTTCAAGCAATCTAGCGAATGGCAAAGTTGTTTCAAATTTTTGAAATGAAATTTTGATAATCGCGGTAATAGGAACTGCCAAAAAAACACCCACGACTCCCCATAAAATTCCCCAAAAAATTAAAGATAATACAATAGTGACAGGATGAAGTTTTAAAGCTGATCCAAGAACTTTAGGTTCAATAAAGTCTCCGATAATAACTTTAAATATTGTAGGCAATGCTATTATTAAAATGATTGGTAGGGGACTTGTGTATTGAATAAAAGCTACGGGGATTGGCAAAATAACTGCAACTACAGCTCCGAAAACTGGAATGAATGTTAAAAAGAAAGTTAAACTTGCAAAAACTAGCGCTAGTTCTAAATCTAAAAACCAATAAGTAGAACCAAATAATGCAGCTGTAGCTGAAGCTATGATAAACTTTGTCGAAATATATTTTTTTACACTGTGATCAATTTCATGCCAAATTTGAGTTTTTTTCTTGCTATTATCACCAATAACTAAAAATAGTAAAATTACTAAAATTATAAAAAAAGTTTCAAAAAAATGAGCAGTATGCGCCAATAATTCAGAAGTCCATTCAATAAAAGGAAGGTCTTTAATGGCTTCTTCTATTAATAGAATTTCCAAATCAATATTAAATTTTTCTTGAAGCCATCTTAAAATAAAATCAATAAATATGATCATCCTGTCTTGATAGTCGCTAGCATTTAATAAAAAACTTCTTATCGAGTTAAATAACGGAGGAAGAATTATGACAAAAAAACAAATTACTATAACTAGAGCAATTGGGACTGCTACAAAACGATAAACCTTTAATTTATTAATTTGAAAATCGATAATTGGATCAATTAATGTTTTAAGTAACATTGCCAGAACAAAAGGCACTAAAACTGTTTTTGCATAATAAAAAGCAAAACCACAAGCAACAAATGCAATGATTAAAACAGAAAATGTCAAAATTTGATTCTGTTCTGTTCGTCCGTTAGGCATAATCTAATATATTATTTTTTTAATATTTCTTCATTATTATTTGGAGTAGATTCCACATAAATAGATTGACTTGGAAAAGCAAAGCCTGCCTTTTCATTTTCAACTATTTCTTTAATTTTCATGGCTAAATTTTCTTTTATCTCGATAAATTTGTTCCAATCAGTTGTATTTGTAAAGCATTGAACTAACATATCAATAGAGCTATCAGAAAAATTATCTATCCTTACATAACCTTTTTGGAAATAACTGCTGCCATCATTGGCAAAACTCTCATCTGTATCAATAAATTTTTTAATCTGATTTCGAATATTCTTTAACTGTTCAACTGTAGTGCGGTATTCCAAACCAATTATCCATCTTATTCTTCTGTGTTGCCTGCGTGAATAATTGGTAACAGATTGTTCAGCAAATTTAAAATTTGGAATCACAACTAGGTTTGTATCAAATTGTCTAATTAGTGTTGATCTAAAACCAATTTGTTCAACTGTACCTACAGCTTCACCACTTACATATATGGTGTCACCAATCATAAAACGTCTTTCCGTCAATATCATTATTCCTGATATAAGATTTTTAAATAAATCTTGAGCTCCAAGAGCTACAGCAACACCAAATAATCCTAAACCTGCAATTACTGGTCCAACCTTAATGCCCCATAATTCTAAAATCGCAACAGTGGCTAATATAATAATTATAATCTTTAAGCCCTTAAGTGTCCAATCAACTAATGCAGTTGTAAGTTTTGCTTCAAATTTTTTAATTAAAAAAGAAAAAGGAACAATTAATTGATGCAACAACCAAAAAATAAAAATTGTTATTAATGTTCTGTTAACATTTTCTATAAAACCTTTTAATTCTGGATTAATTTGTATGTATGTTGTTGCAATAAAAAAGCCTATAACAATAGGTAAAAATTTTAATGGACCTTCAATAACTTTAACAATTACATCATCTATATCTGTAGAAGTTTTTTTAACAAAATTATGCAAACGGCGTATAACAAAGCGTGCAAAAAAACTTCTTAAAACATAAAAAAAAAGAAAAATTATTAAACCAATTAAAATTTCAGATGCATTAAGGCCAAAAATTCCTTGGTTCCACACATCTGAAAAAAGTTCAAAAAATGAATTGATTGATTCCATCTATGCTCTATTTAATTAGAAATTATTAAATTATAAATTAAAAAAGTGTTTTATCATGAAAAAAGTAAAAAAAATTTTAATTTTTGCAGTTTTAATGCTTTTTAGTAATAATACGATGGGCGCTAATAATACAACAATTTATGATCATGGCATAATTGATATTGATGGCAATTCTATTGACCTATCAGTATTTAAAGGAAAGCCCTTACTCTTAATTAATACTGCTTCTCGTTGTGGTTTTACTCCACAATATGAGGGACTTCAAAAATTATTTACTGAATATAGAAAAACAGATCTAACAATCATAGCTACAACTTCAAATTCTTTTAACCAAGAATATTCGTCAACTGAAGAAATTAAAAAAATATGTCTTGCAAATTATGGTGTTGGTTTTATCACATCCAGTCCTATGAGTGTTAAAGGAGAAGATGCACATCCTATATATAAATGGATCAATAAAGAATATAGCAAAAAACCAAAGTGGAATTTTTATAAGTTCTTATTTGATAGAGATGGGCTTTTAGTAGATTCCTGGTCATCAATGACTAAACCTAGTAGTAAGAAAATCACTAATAAAATTGATAAATTAATTTAAAAAAAAGAGCCGCATAGAGCGGCTCTAATATGACTTACTATATATTTTGGATTACATCATACCGCCCATGCCGCCGCCCATGCCGCCGCCCATGCCGCCCATATCAGGCATAGCTTGTGCTGGTTTATCTTCAGGTGCTTCAGCAACCATAGCTTCTGTTGTAATTAATAATCCTGCAACAGAACTTGCATCTTGAAGAGCAGTTCTAACAACTTTGGTAGGATCAATAATTCCAGCAGATACTAAGTTTCTATATTTGTTTTCTTGGGCATCGTACCCCCAATCCCTATCCTTGCTTTCACGAACTTTGCCAGCAACAACAGCGCCATCAACACCTGCATTTTCTGCAATTTGTCGAAGTGGATGATAAAGAGCTTTTCTAACAATATTAACACCTATTTTTTGATCTTCATTAGATGTTTTTAACGAAGAGAGAGTCTTGGTTGCATTAGCTAACGCAACACCACCTCCCGCAACAACGCCCTCTTCAACCGCAGCTCGTGTTGCATGCATTGCGTCTTCTACGCGATCTTTCTTCTCCTTAACCTCAACTTCTGTAGCTCCACCAACACGTATAACGGCTACGCCACCTGCAAGTTTAGCAAGTCTTTCTTGAAGTTTTTCTTTATCATAATCAGACGATGTTTCATCAATTTGAGATCTTATTTGAGTACAACGTCCCTCAATCTCTTTTTTCTTTCCTGCTCCTTGAACAATTGTTGTGTTCTCTTTATCAACAATAATTTTTTTTGCAGAACCAAGCATATCAATGGTAACATTTTCAAGTTTAATACCTAGATCCTCACTAACTACTTGGCCACCAGTTAATATAGCTATATCTTCTAGCATAGCTTTTCTTCGATCTCCAAATCCAGGAGCCTTGACGGCAGCAATTTTTAACCCGCCACGAAGTTTATTAACAACAAGTGTGGCTAATGCTTCACCTTCTATATCTTCAGCAACAATTAAAAGTGGCTTTGTTGATTGAACAATTGATTCTAAAAGAGGTAACATAGGTTGTAAACTTGATAGTTTTTTTTCATGAAGTAAAACAAGACAATCACTTAGTTCTGTAATCATCTTTTCAGAATTTGTTACAAAATAGGGAGATAAATATCCTCTATCAAACATCATTCCTTCTACAACATCTAACTCCGTATCCAAACTTTTAGCTTCTTCAACAGTAATTACACCTTCTTTACCAACTTTTTGCATAGCATCAGAAATCATTTTTCCAATTTCTACATCGCCATTTGCAGCAATCGCACCTACTTGAGCTACTTCTTTATCAGTTTTAATTGCTTTTGATCTTTTTTGAAGTTCGTTCACAATTGCAGTAGTAGCTAAATCGACACCACGTTTAAGATCCATAGGATTCATTCCTGCAGCCACAGACTTCATACCCTCTGTTGCAATCGCTTGGGTCAATAGAGTTGCCGTAGTTGTGCCATCTCCAGCGGAGTCGTTTGTTTTATTAGCAACGTCTCGAACTAATTGGCATCCCATATTTTCAAACTTATCTTTAAGTTCTATTTCTTTAGCAACAGTAACACCATCTTTTGTGATTCTTGGGGCACCGAAAGACTTATCCATAACTACGTTACGTCCTTTTGGTCCAAGAGTTATTTTAACGGCATCTGCTAACTTATTGACACCAGCAAGCATTTTCGCCCTAGCGTCACTTCCAAAAAATATATTTTTTGCAGACATTTTTTTTATTCCTCTCTTAAATATTAATTATTTCTTTTTTTTACCTTGAATAATGATACCCATGATGTCAGACTCTTTCATGATGAGAAATTCATCGCTTTTCATTTTTACTTCTGTTCCAGACCATTTTCCAAAAAGAATTTTGTCCCCTTTTTTAACGTCTAAAGGCACTAATTTACCATTTTCGTCTCTTGCTCCAGACCCTACTTCTAGAACCTCACCTTCCATGGGTTTTTCTTGAGCTGTATCTGGAATAATGATTCCTCCAGCTGTCTTTTCATCAGATGCCACTCTTTTTACAAGGACTCTGTCGTGTAATGGTTTAAAATTCATATGTTTCCTCAAATTAAGTTATTGAAAATTAATGTTTTTTTATAAGCACTCTATACCATAGAGTGCTAATCATGTAATCATTTTTAAAATCTATTCAAGAGCCGTTTAAAAAAATATATTAAATAATTAAGATTAAATAGTAAGTATAAACTATGACACACTTTTTTAGTACCTTTACAAAAATACTAGGGTTTTTAACAGCTATTCTGACTTTTATCATTATAATAGGCCTGATCATAAGTTTTATAAACCGATCATCTGACAAATCTTCTTTTACTTACTTACAAGGAGATAAAGCCTCCGCTAACAAGATAGCTATATTAAACATCAATGGGCCTATTATTTCTGAACCAACAAATTTCTATAATATTACTGGGATGGGCAACTTTGACGCTATATATCCAACCTTAATAGAAAATTATTTAATAGACTTGCAACAAGAGGAAGTCTTAGGCCTAATTGTATCAATTAACTCTCCAGGAGGTTCAGTATCTGCAAGTCACACCATTTACAATTTATTCAATCAATTTAAAATTAAAAATAACATACCATTATATTTTTATTCAACGGATATGTTGACTTCTGGAGCCTATTGGGTGTCATTATCAGCTAATAAAATTTTTACAAACTATGGCGCTCTAATCGGAAGCATAGGTGTAAAAGGTCCTGATTGGATCTACTACAATTCTCCAACTTCTTTGTCCACAGGCTTGTTTGGTAATGCAGTTGAATCTCCTAAAGGTATTGAATTATTTTCAAATACAGCTGGAATTTCAAAAGATATTCTGAATCCCTTCAGACAGCCAAGTAAAAAAGAAATTTCCCAATTGCAAAATATGGTGAACAATATTTATAACGATTTTGTTAATCTTGTATCATCCAATCGTAAGATTGAAAAAAACATTGTTGTAAATGAAATCGGAGCCATGATTTATAATTCAAAGGAAGCTCAAAAACATTATTTAATTGATGGTCAAAAAAATATTAATGAAACTATAGAAGTGATGGCAAAAGAGTTAAATCTTGTTAACACAAATATTATTAGTAATAATAAAAAAAATCTTTTCAATTTTCAAAAATTTAATTTTTTCATGAACGTGCTTGATAACAAACAGTACACTTTGAATGAAAATTTAATAAATAAAAAATTTTGCAATAATATAAAAAATGAATTTAGCGTTACCACTTTTAATTTCTATAACTCAATGTGTTAATGTGCTATAATTTGACTGACTTTGTCTAATTTTAATAATAAATTTTTATAATAATTGCTTTCATTGACTACTTTGTATGAAATTAAGTCTTTTGTTTTACCCGTTATTTTGTCTAAATTTATAGGATCAGCCTCTACACTAAAATAATTTAAATTTAATTGATCACACAAATAGCTATATCTCGTTTTGAAATTATTCTCATATTCAAAATTATACTTAGGTGTAATTTCAACTACTTTTGTGCCAGGAGAACAAAAAACCACATTTGTTAAACTAGACCCAGTTGGACTGACAACAAATTTAGCATTTGAAAATAATTCAATTTGCTCAAAAACATCCATGTAATGAAGATCAACAACCCTAAATCCATCCTTCTTCAAAATATTCACAATATCTTCTTCATTGATTAAATTACGATAATTAGCGTTTTGTCGAGTAACATAAATTTTTTCCTTGGTTTTATTACGATGCCTTTTCAATTTATTAAGTATTTTAAATGAATGACTTTTAGGTATAAACTGAGGAATTTGGGAATCAATAAAATGATATAGGCCATCATCCAAAAATGAAAAATGTGCCTCAATATTCATTTGATTACAAATTGCTAAAATAAAATTTCTAAATTTGTTAGAACAATTACGATGAATTGCCATATTAATTTTTCTTGGTTTGAGAAAAAAAACTCGAGGAAAAAATGTTATCATATTTCTATAGTAATTATTAGCTGGACTGGAACCTAACACAATAATATTAGATAACGATTTGAATTTATTTTTATTTTTATTAAAATTATTTAAATAATTTTTAGAAAAAAAAATTTCATATTTACGCTTATCTCCCCAACTAAAATTATCTTTAAATGAATAGTATTTTTCAGTTATAGGAAAATAGTTATAAGAATCTAAAAAAAAATTTTCTTTGAGAATATTACATTGTATATTAAGATGATTATGTTTAGCTGATATAAATTTAGAATTTATCTCTTCACTGTTAAGTATATCTTCAATTTTTTTATCAATTATTTTCATATTCATTGGCGCGCCCGAGAAGAGTCGAACTCCTAACCTCCAGATCCGTAATCTTTTGCTCGAGACCAGATTGCTCGTTTGCTTGTTCAACCATAAACGAATTTACTAGTATTACTTTCACTTTCTTTGTTTTATTTCTAGTCTCATTTTATCCCATAATAGATATAAAATGAATCTTTAAGTGCTACTCATTTGATTCTTAACATAGTATCGATTCAGAAGTGATTCATATCGTCCATTTTAGATTCACTAGAGTGTTTAAAAAATCTTTTTCCTTTATTTGAAAAAATTAATTAAGAAGATTAAATAATCCTTCAACATTCCTCGTGGTCGGTGTTAGAAAGATAATGTACTAATTACAAAGGATAAAAATGGAACATCTACTAGAAGGAATCCCTGGGCTTGAAAATATACCGTTGTTACGAGGATATATTTTTGGGGTTGTTCACGCAGGATTAATAATTTTTGGCTATTACTTTGGTTGGAGCATTAACAGAGTTCTAAAGTTAATGTCTAATGGTTTTGTTGCTGGTATTCTTGGTGCTATTTTTGCCCACGTCATTGCTGATCTAATAGCATCCCTTCTTGATCCTAGCATACGTCCCGCAACTCTAGGCATTGTTTTAGGCGGTCTAACTCCACTCATTTTTATTCCTTTTCTCGAGAAGTATGTTGTAAAAAGCAAACATCATATTGTTGTTGG
>Ga0208391_1000011_pt1 | contig 74016 bp, 74 predicted proteins | sample Knorr_S23_td_Bot_FD_185612 | JGI IMG/M metagenome (GOLD analysis project Ga0208391, IMG submission 185612) | Marine microbial communities from Southern Atlantic Ocean transect - Knorr_S23_td_Bottom_ad_3770_LV_A (SPAdes) (version 2) | ecosystem: Environmental > Aquatic > Marine > Oceanic | place... | reverse complement strand
CTATTCATGCACGTCGGAACTTACCCGACAAGGCATTTGGCTACCTTAAGAGAGTCAGAGTTACTCCCGGTGTTAAGCGGCCCTTAGCTCAATTGAACTTGAGTTTTAGGTACCGCCACTGACCAAGTTTCAAAGACTATACACATCCTTGCGGACTAGCAGTCTCCTGTGTTTTTATTAAACAGTCGGGACCCCCTTGTCACTGCGACCTGCTATCCCTATTCCTCATAAAAAAAGCAGGTATCCTTTCTTCCGAAGTTACAGGACTAATTTGCCGAATTCCCTCGCCTACTTTGTACTCCATACACCTTAGGCTTCTAACCTAAAGACACCAGTGTCGGATCTTGGTACGGACTTGATATATTCTATTTATAATGGTTTTCAATGTCCCCCAGAATTTAGTGAACCAACCCAATGATTGGCCATTCTCAACTCGGAATAGTTCTCGTCATTACGACACTCCCTAAACCTTGAATAATTAGACAGAGCGACGGCTCTGCTCACCATATCTCGAAGCGTATACTATAAATTAACGAATACACCAAGGCACAAGAATATTAACTTGTTTCCCTATTCGTGCAAGTCCCTTCGGATTACACTTAGGACCGGCTAACTCCTGGTCGACGACGCGTTGCCAGGAAAACCTTGCTTCTACGGTGATGAAGATTCTCACTTCACTACGCTGCTACTACCACCAGGATCTGCAATAGAAAGCGGTCCATAGGATCTCACGACCCTACTTCGACCCACTCTCTACGCCCACCTACCACACACGATATAATTCGTGGTCTATAGTATCGGTAATTACCTTTAGCCCCGTCCATTTTCGAGGCGTAAGAACTCGACAGGTGAGTTGTTACACATTCTTTAAAGGATGGCTGCTTCTAAGCCTACCTTCCTGCTGTCTTCGTTCAAACACACTCTTCCGTTTGACACTTAGATAATATTTAGGGACCTTAACTATAGTCTGGGTTGCTCCCCTCTCGGTTATGAGGCTTACCCCACATAAACCCGTCTCCAAGCTTCTTCCATATTGGCACATTCGGAGTTTGAATGAACAGTAGAGGCTTTCGCCTCCGAACTAATTCTATCAGTGCTCTACAACGCCAACAATGTCCACTCAGGCTAGACTGAGATCTACTTCGGTGGGAACTAGCTATCACTCCGCTAGATTGGCTTTTGGCCCCTTGCCGCAGGTCTGGGGACTGATTTGCACGTCAAGACCCTTTCGGACCTCTACCCAGATTTCTCCAGGCTTCATCCTGCCCACGGCACGATCGCGGAGTTTCTAGTCTTTATGCTATGACTAAAGGCCCTTTCAGACCCCTTCTCTCAAATTGAATAATCAAAAATGCAGAAAGTCGGTTTCCCTTCGCTTACAAGCTTAAAACTTTTAGGCTCGCCATAACAAAAAACTCCCTGGCCCGTGTTTCGAGACGGAATGTACAACTCTGGAACGCATATCTTACAAAAATTCTTGCGAATAAAAGTAAGATACAGATGTTCCTTTCAAGCCATACAATTATGTAACTATTTGGTTTCATGCGCTTTTCACACCCCTTTCAGGGTACTTTTCAGATTTCTCTCACGATACTATTCACTATCGGTCTTGAGTTGTATTTAGTCTTGGAGGCTGCTTTCCCCCATATTCACTAGCCACTGTCAAGGCCAGTTACTCAGTAACAAAAACATTAACCTTCCCATGTACTTTGTCTACGGGAATATCACCCTCTATGTTGAATCTTTCCAGATTACTTCAACTAGTACTGAAAGGCATGCGTTAATGCACATACCCCACATGTCTCTAATGTTACCATTAGAGATTCGGTTTGGACTGTCCCCATTTCGCTCGCTGCTAGTGAGGGGATCTCAATTGATTTCTTTTCGCCCTTTTACTCAGATGTTTCATTCCAAAGGTTTCGCGTTCCAATAAATTGGAACTTTAAGAATCCAAGAAGAATTCTTAAAAGGAAGTCCCATTCGGGCATCCTCGGATCGAAGGTTCCATGCACCTACCCGAGGCTTATCGTAGCTTGGCACGCCCTTCATAGCCACTCAAGCCAATCAATCCACCAAATAGCGTCTCTGCGTAGTTAATGATCATCTCTATACGCTATACGCAACTATACACGACGATAATTGTGTTAAACACTACGTCCTTCACTCTTCAAGATCTTTGAAGAGTTGCATCTAAATATGCCATCTTGAAATTTTTAGTCAAAACTGTACTCCCTATCACTATTTATTCTAAGGAGGTGATCCGGCCACAGGTTCCCCTACGGCCACCTTGTTACGACTTCTCCCCCCTTGTCGAACCTAGGTTCGATAATGTCAAAGAGACACTATCTCCCCCAAACCCAACTCGGGTGAAGCGACGGGCGGTGTGTGCAAGGAGCAGGGACGTATTCACCGCGCGATGTTGACACGCGGTTACTAGGGATTCCAGATTCATGAGGGCGAGTTGCAGCCCTCAATCACAACTGGGGTAGGATTTTGGGATTACCTCATTCTCTCGAATTTGGGACCTATTGTGCCTACCATTGCAGCCCGCGTGTGGCCCAAGAGTTTCGGGGCATACTGACCTGCCGTGGCCCCTTCCTTCCTCCGTTTTATCAACGGCAGTCCCATTAACTAGCTCCGCCAACCTTTCGATCAATGGAAGCAATTAATAGCAAGGGTCTCGCTCGTTACCTGACTTAACAGGACGCCTCACGGCACGAGCTGTCGACGGCCATGCGCCTCCTCTCAGCTTGTCTGGTAAAGTCTTCAGCTTGACCTTCACTCTGCTGTCTCTCCTGGTAAGGTTCCCGGCGTTGACTCCAATTGAACCGCAGGCTTCACCCCTTGTGGTGCTCCCCCGCCAATTCCTTTAAGTTTCAGCCTTGCGACCGTACTCCCCAGGCGGCAAGCTTAACGGCTTCCCTGCGGCACTGCATTAACACGTGGCTAATGCATCACCTAGCTTGCATCGTTTACAGCTGGGACTACCCGGGTATCTAATCCGGTTCGCTACCCCAGCTTTCATCCCTCACCGTCGAGCGCGTTCTGGTGGACCGCCTTCGCCACTGGTGGTCCTCCACGGTTCAGAGGATTTTACCCCTACCCGTGGAATACCGTCCACCTCTCCCGCCTCCTAGTTTTGTGGTATCTCATGCAGTTCAATTGTTAAGCAATTGATTTTAACATAAGACCTACAGAACCGGCTACGGATGCTTTAGGCCCAATAATCGTCCCGACCACTCGGGGAGCTGGTATTACCGCGGCGGCTGACACCAGACTTTCCCTCCCCTTATTCAATAAAATATTTACATTTACCAAAAGCTACATTCAGCATGTTGCACTCGGATTAACCTTGTCGTGCTTTCGCACATTGCAAAGTTTTCGCGCCTGCTGCGCCCCGTAGGGCCTAGACCCTTTTCTCAGTGTCCATCTCCAGGCTCCTTCTCTCAAAGCCCGCACCGGTAATCGGCTTGGTAGGCCATTACCCCACCAACAACCTGATCGGTCGCAGTCCCATCCTAAAGCAATTAATCAAACTTGCTCAACAATCCTTTAAGTCATAAACCGATTCCAGGAAAAATGACCTATCACATATTAATCCCAGTTTCCCGGGGTTATCCATGTCTTTAGGGTAGGTTGACCACGTGTTACTGAGCCGTATGCCACACTTCTTACATAGTTAAGAAATGTTCGACTCGCATGGCTTAATCTCTATCCGATAGCAGTCGGGTCCGGCAGGATCAACCGGGTACATTGGAAGTACAGTTCTAATTTCTAAAACAAGATAGCATATATCAGATTCAAATTATATTGAACCTTCATTTTTTGTTTGCGAATCTGGAGGTCGTAATGTCATTGCGTTAGCAAATGTGCGTAACTCAACTACGACGCCGCCAAGCGAAACGCAGAAATTTATTTACGTGTATTCAGGATATAAAGATTTGTTATTAGAAAGAATCTATACTATTTACTAATTGATAGAGATCATCATATGATTTTTTATTAGATATTATTTGTTTTTTGACTTTTTTAATAATTTTAATGAATTGATCAGTATCATTTTTAGCGATTAGATTTTCAATAGAATTAACATTTGAAGTGAAATTTAACAAAACTTCGTTAAATTGTTTGTTGCTCATTTGTAAGGAAGAAATTACTTCCGGACTATCATGTAGAATACCAGATGCAAGTAAATATTGGATAGTGAATGAAGTTCCAGAAATATCTTTCAGATGGGGAATTTTATCAAGTGATAATATGAATGATAAATTAAGAAAATAAACAAGTGATATGACATAAGCCATAGATTTATCGTGTTGATTAGCATTACAGACTACCAATTTAGAATTTGGAAATAGAGAATTGAATAGTTTTTTTTCAGATATTGCAGATTTAATTGGAACGAGAATGAATTTCTGAGGTTTGAATATATTTGCGCCAGGACCGAATAATGGATGGATACTCATTAACTTAGTAGAATTATGAGATAATTTTTTCAGGTTAGAAACTATTTGTTTTTTCATAGATGAAATCTCAATAATAGTCTTAGTGTCGTCAGAGTGTTTTAATACATCATTAATAATTTTGTTAGTAGTTTCAATTGGAACACTTATAACAATAATGTCAGATTGAAGAACGCAATCTCGAATAGATTTAAAGATATTAGATTTTTGACTTTTTGTTGTTTTTAACTTTCTACTGTAAAGACCAACTGAATAGCCATTTTCAGAAAAGTATTTTGCAAACCACTTGCCCATATTTCCACTAGCGCCAATAATTCCGATCTTCTTCTTTTGTGGAGTTCTGAATTTCATTAAATGATCATGTTCGCGAGAAATAGTTTCGTCTATAATTAATTTCAAGAGATTTTTACTGAAATTTTTATTCAGATTAAGAGATTCAGATTCTTTTTGTATGGCTTTATATAATCTTTGTTCTTGAGCAAGATCAACCAGTGGCAAGTTTAAGTTATTTTTTAAAACGGCAACTTCACGACCCAATTCAAGACGCTGAGAAAGAAGATCTAAGATTTCAATAGTGATTTTTTCAATAGATTTTCTGGATTGCTTTAGTTTATTCTTGTCGTTCAAATCAACCACTATTTAATAACAGAGTTTATTTGTCCAGAGCGTAAACCATGATCAGCAAGCACTAAAGCAGCTACACTTTCAACAATTGGCACAGCTCTGGGCAATACACACGGATCATGTCGACCCTTTACAATGAGGTCTTCGGCCTTTTTTGATTTAAGATTAAATGAAGATTGTTTCTTCAATATTGATGAAGGAGGTTTGAATGCAATTCTGAATTCAATAGGCATTCCATTAGATATACCTCCTAAAATGCCTCCAGAATTGTTGGTTTTAGTAGTAATTTTTTTTCTAGTAACTGAATATTGGTCATTATTCTCAGAACCAAGTATTTTAGTAGATTCAAAGCCTTTACCAAATTCAACGCCTTTGACAGCAGGAATGGAGAACATAGCACGACTGATTTCTGAATCAAGTGCAGAGAATATAGGTTCGCCAAGGCCAACAGGTACATTAATTATTTGACATTCTATAACACCTCCCAAACTATCTCCAGATCTTCTTGCTTTAATTATAGCATTAGACATCTTTTTTGCAATTATTGAATCAGGACATCTGACGTCATTGGAATATCGATTTTTCTTGGCAGATTTGAAATCAGATGATGATTTGATCTTTCCAATTTCTTTCACATAAGCAATAATATCCGTGTTAAAACTTGTTTTTAGTAGTTTTTTTGCGACTACGCCCCCCATGACAAAACAGGCAGTAAGTCGGGCAGAGAAATGTCCACCGCCACGATAATCATTAAATCCACCATATTTTTCCCAGGCTGTGAAATCTGCGTGACCAGGACGCGGGGTTTTCATAATATTGTCATAATCTTTAGATCGGGTGTCCTTATTTTTGATAGTCATGGATATTGGAGAACCTGTTGTATGGTCGTTAAAAATGCCAGATAATATTGTAACTCGGTCTTGTTCTTTTCTCTGAGTAGTGAGTTTAGATATACCAGGTTTTCTAAGATCTAGTTCTTTTTGTATTTCTTTTACAGTAATCGGAATCCCAGAAGGGCATCCACTGATAACACAGCCAATTGAATGTCCGTGACTTTCTCCAAAGACAGTCAATGCAAAACGTTCGCCAAGAGTACTCCAAGTCATCAATTAATCACCAGTTTTCCAGAGAGTGAATTTATATCATCAATAAAATTAGGATAAGAAACATCAATGCTTTGTCTTCCGATAACTTCAATTCCCTCTGAATTTAGGCCGATTAATGAGAATGCCATAAATAATCTATGATCGTTATAAGAATTAAGCCTACAAGGTTTTATAGAATTTGGAGCTTCGATAATCAAAGTATCATCAGATTCAATTATATTAGCTCCAGTTTTCTTCAATTCAGATGAGATAAGTTTCAGACGATTTGATTCTTTATACTTAGTATGTTCAATACCAGTAATTTTAACAGAATTAGATGAAATTAATGATAAGACAGAAACAGCAGGTAATAAATCAGGACATGAAGATAAGTCAAAAGTTCCGCCGTTCAAATTACCTTCGGAGGAGACAGTAAATGATGAATCGTCATTATTTATTACAGAGGCGCCCATTTGAGAAATAATATTTAAAATATTTCTATCAGATTGAGGCATATCTTGTCCATCCATAATTACTGTAATTTCACCATGAGAAAGTATTGCTCCGGCAAAAAGAAATGCAGCTGCAGAGAAATCACTAGGAATATTAATTTTATTACAAGAATATTTACTGGGTTCGACTGTAAATAAATTATTATTTTTTGTAACTAGTCCACCGAATTTATCAATCATAAAAAGAGTAGAATCAATATATGGTCCAGATACAACTGGTTCAATTAATTTAATAGTAGTTTCATTATCAGCTTTGGAACATGAAATTAACAAGGATGAGATGAATTGTGAAGATATTGAGCCAGAGATCTCGGTATAGCCACCTTGTATTCCACCTCCTTCAACAATAATAGGAGGAGTTCCGTCGTCGGTAATAGATTTACAAGAGACGCCAAGGTCATTTAGAGAATTAATCAAGGGTTGCATAGGGCGTTTCTGAATACTAGAATCACCGTCGAGTTTAGTTAAACCTTCAGGAATTAAAGCAGAAATAGAAGTTAAGAAACGCAAAGTAGTTCCAGAATTTTCTACGTAAAATTTTCCAGGATTAGATAATACTGAAGGAGGAGTAAAGTCCAACGAAGATTCAAGATTATTAACTTTAGCACCAAGATTTATGCATGAAGTTAAGGTTGCCTGAGTATCACGAGAGAGTAATGGATCAACAATCAGAGTAGGAGAGCTAGACAATACGCTTAAACAAAGTGCTCGATGAGTGTAACTTTTGCTATTTGGGGGTTTTATAGTTCCTTTAAGGATTGAGGGTTTTACAATGACACTATCCATTAAATCAGTCCTTTTTCATTATTAATTTTGGCAGTTATAATATCACCGTCTAGATTTTTCCATGAATCAAGTATAGATGACTTGTTTTCAGATAGACAAATCACACCAACGGAAGGACCTGTACCAGAAAGACCTGCAGCTAGAGCGTTGTTTTTTAGTGCAAGAATTGCAGATTCGTTTGATTGTTTTAAGATTCTAGAATATATCATGCCATTAAGAGACATAGCACTAAGGTAATTTCCTTCTAAAGTCATAGAGATTAGTGTATCAAGAGAGTGAATAAATTCGTCAGAGCCAGAATAATTTACATCTTTTGTGTAGGATTTGTGATCAGGAACATGAATCAATATTGAATAATCATCATCGACGATAACGCGCGATAATAACTCATTAGATGAGTTATTAGTAACTACTAGACCACCTAGAAAACATGCAGCAGCATCATCAAGAGCCCCAGTAATTGTTACACCGGAATTTTTTGAGGCTTGAACAGATAAATCAAGGATTTCTTTTTCAGTCATTACAATTTCAAAGGCTTTTAAACAGGATAAGATAATTGCAGTAGCAGCTGCACTTGAACTTTTTAGGCCTCGTCCAATTGGTATATCAGAATTAACAGTAATTTTGGCCCCACATGATTCAGAAGTTTTCATTTTGACTAATTTGAAACATTCTTGAGCTAATCCAGTATTTTCAGATTTATCATTATTAATAATTACTTCGACAAGATTATCAGAAGTAAGTGTAACCTCTGCGCAGGTCTCCAACGATATACCTAATGCAGAACCTTGACCCGTAGCTATAGCATTTACTATTGATATTGCTCCATGAACAGTTGACAAAGTTTTCATATCATTCACCCAACAAATCCAATATTTTAGCATTAAGAGAATCAGTATTCGAAGATATTCCAGTCCAGATATTAAATGACAGCTTTGCTTGGGTTATCAACATTTCATATCCGTAAATAACATCGGCATTAATGCTTTTCATCTGTTTTATGAAATTTGTTTCTTTTGGGATATATTCTAGGTCATACGCAATTTTTACATTTAATTTCTTATTGAATATGAAACTTGTATTAGTTTTATTCAGAGGGACAGTATTGATGAGAATATCAACATCAGATAAAGAATCAATGTTCTGTTGAGTTAATTTATCACAGGATATAGAAATATCAGAATTGAGTTTTGAGATATTTGCTTTAGCATTTTCAAGACTACGATTAAGAATTATAATTTCTTTACAATTTGCTTGTGTAAGACCATATAATACAGCTTTAGAAGCGCCACCGGCTCCAAGAATAACTGCTTTTTTATTATCAAAGTTCTTAATCTTACCGTGAAGAGGAGTCATGAATCCTTCTACATCTGTATTATATCCAATTAATTTTTTGTTATCATGTAGGATTGTGTTAACTGCATTTACTTCTTGAGCAAGCGGGTCAAGAGAATCAAGATATTGCAAGATATTGGTTTTATGAGGAATGGTTACATTAAATCCACGAAAATTCAATTTACAAAGTGTATTAATGACACCTTTCAGATTAGCAGAATCAACATTGATTGTTATATATAGACCATTCAAGTTGTTGGATTTTAATAAATTATTATGAATGGTAGGGGATAAGGAATTTTTTATTTCATTACCCAATAAACAATAAAGTATTTGATCAGAAGTATTTCCCATAATAATCACAAACTATTATGCAAAGTTTGAATATATTTCTGCCAGTGTATCTAGCTTAATTTGACCAGGAGCCACTGCTTTATTGCCAGAGAAACAGTATATAAAAGGAGCACCAAGCACAGGAGATAGAATTCGGGTTATTGAACCAGTTTCACCCATACAGAATGCTAATAATTGGAACTTGGATTTTTCAAATCTAGAATATAGATTAAAGACTTTATTACAATCATTCAAAGAATTTGCATACGTTACAATTTTTATGATTTGCTTTGGGTGAGTAAGTTTGCTAGAGATATTTTTTATTAGGCGTTCTAAAGAATTTGTAGAAGGAGTATATTTGAAATTATGCCAAGAAATGATTAGATTTTTTTCATTCTTGAATAATGAATAATTTTTATTGAAGGTATCAGATTCAATGTCTTTTATTGAGTTCTTTATGTCAAGTAATTCTATCAAGATTTGAAGTCGATCAGATTCAGAGATACTAGAAAGTCCACCTTGACGTTTGCCTCTAAAAGTGAGAATAAGTTTGTTCTTATGGACGTCGGATAATGCTTGAATTTTGTCTAGGGAAAATGAATTCAATGAATCCAAACGGACTTCAGCAAGATGTGCACCAGATTTAAATGCAGAATTAACGTTGGAGATTAATTTAGAAGTATTAGGGGCAGTTATTGAAACACAGAATTTAGGATCTTGAAATCTATTTTTCAAGGATGTATTCATCTACTTCCATGCCGAAATGTCTTCCCTTATTTGATTCAGTCTTAACAAGAATTTTGTCGCCAACTTTAAGTGAAGTTGTGGAGATAGGCTTTCCATTATCTTTAACAAAGGCAATAGTTTCTGCATTTTGTATCAAAACACCACCGATTTTATCTTCAGATTTAGCCCGTACAAGAAATAAAGGTCTACTTTCAATTTTTAATCGTCCTACAATAGAAGTACGTACAGAGCCTTCATGTGAAACAATCATTACTTCAGTACCACTTTCTAGTTCAGATAGATATTTAGTACGATTATCAGGTAATAATGTATAGCACTGTACAGCACCGGCATTTACACGAAATGGTCTAGGAGAAGTAAATCCTGAACCTGCGGATTCATTATGCATGAGGAACATGAAATTTGCTTGATTGCCAACCAACAATCCTTCTCCCTGACTTAACATGGAAGCTGTATCAACGCATGCACGTTCGCCCATACCAACTTCCTTAATTTCAATAATTTCAGCAACAGATAGATCAATTTTAGAAAGTTCGTTCAGTTCAGAATTCAACTTATTTACATCTTCTAGATTTGAAGTGCGTAGCAAGACACCATCAACTCCTAGTTCTAAGATAGTAAACATCGTCTTGATTTCGGATGGATCGTTTATTACAGTAAAGATCTTAGTTTTCAAGCCGTGTAATTCAGCAATAAGATTCTCCAGCGGAATAATCTTCCATTCGGTATTTTCTTCAAATTCAATGATTATAGATTCTGCATTATTTTTAGCAGCATTAACGATTTCATCAAGATTAGAATTGTCATTCAGAGTAGCGAAATAGGAAAATCTCTTATCAGGTTCAGATTCATTCAATGTTTTGGAGTTAACAACCTTAACATCAGCGTGTTCAGAGAACGAATAGGTTTCAAATTTAGAGAAATCATCAGAATTGTCTAGGTCAGATAAGAATAGACTTTTTATTCCAGATTCAAAGAGTAACTGACTGAAATCATCCAATTCTGCTTTAGGGATTCTAGGCTCTACGATTATAGTACGTGGTTTTTTGGTCAATTCGACAAAACATCCATAGCCGATTCTACAGAACTATTATCAAAGATAATATTAGAAATAGCTTTAGTAATCTTTTCAGGATTAGAATGTTGAAAGATATTTCGACCCATAGAGATTCCTGCAGCACCGGCGTCGATTGCTCCTTTTACCATATCGAGTAATTCTTTATCATTACTAACTTGTGGACCACCGGCAATTACAACAGGAACTGGGCACCCATCAACCACAGAGCGAAAACTATCTGAATCGCCAGTATATAGAGTCTTAACAATATCTGCGCCTAATTCCGCGCCAATACGTGCAACATGTGCAACAACTTTTGGATCAAACGGATTTGGAATATTTTCACCTCTAGGATACATCATAGCAAGAAGGGGCATATTTAATTCGGTGCATTCGTCGGCAATCAATCCTAAATCTTCAATCATATTTCGATCGTGTTTAGAACCAATATTAACATGAATAGAAATTGCATCAGCACCATTTTCTTGTGATAATTCTGGGCTTCCTACAATTACTTTATCGTCAGGAAAAACAGAAAGAGTAGTACTTGCAGATAAATGAACTATTTTACCAATATTAAGTGGTGAATCAAGAATTTTGAAGATGCCTTTATGAGCAACTATTGCAGAAGCTCCTCCTTTCTGAATTGCATTAACTGTTTCATTCATATTTATTAAACCAGATACAGGTCCAATGGTCAGACCGTGGTCTAGGGTAACTGCAAGGATTTTTCCATTACGATTAAGATTATTCATCACACATGACACACCAAAAATAAACAATTAGATTATAGAGTGCAAACTAGGAATATGAGAAAAACCAGTAACGGTAACTTGTACATTGTTTCATATTACACTCAAAATATGATAAGGGTGATTTGTATATAAATATCACTTTTGCAGATACACAGATAATGGAATTAAGATTATTTAATTCGTTAGGAAAGACTAAAGAGGTATTTAGACCGAAGAATGGCAACTTAGTAACAGTATATTGTTGTGGGCCAACAGTATACGATTATACCCATATTGGAAATCTCAGAACCTTTCTATTTGAAGATATATTAACAAGATATTTGGAATACAAAGGATATGAAGTAAAATTTGTTATGAATATAACTGATGTAGATGATAAAACCATAAATTCGTCAAGAAAATACAACACAACATTAAAAGATTATACAAAAAAATTCACAGATGAATTCTTCAAAGATTTGAAGAGTTTGAATATAAGAGAAGCATCACTATATCCTCGAGCAACAGAATATATTCAAGACATAGAAAATCACATAATAAAATTACAAAATGAAGACTATTGTTATGAAAGTGAAGGATCGTATTATTTTTCGATAAATAAATTTGCAGGTTATGGAAGATTATCAGGATTAGAAATTAACGAATCAAGGAACAAAACTAGATTGAATGAAGATGAATATACAAAAGACAATGCACAAGACTTTGCATTGTGGAAATCATGGGATAATGATGATGGAGATGTTTATTGGGAAGGCAAATTAGGAAAAGGAAGACCAGGATGGCATATTGAATGTTCAGTAATGTCAACAAAAATACTGGGTAATGAAATTGATATTCATGCAGGCGGAGTGGATTTAATATTTCCACATCATGAGAATGAGATAGCACAAACAGAGGCAATTACAAAGAAACAATTTGTGAGATATTGGATTCATGCAGAACACCTGATAGTTGAAGGTAAAAAGATGTCAAAGTCAGAAGGTAATTTCTTTACATTAAGAGATTTATTAGATAAAGGATATGATGCGAATCATATTAGATTCTTATTAATTGCTTCGCATTACAGGTCTCAACTGAATTTTACTTTTGATGGAATAAAACAAGCAAAAGAGAATATTGATAGAATACAAGAGTCATACTCGAAAGTCAAATCACTTGAAACAGAAACAGGATGTAATAGCATTTTATCAAAAATCACTAAAGAATCTATAGATTCCTTTGAAGATGCTATGGATAATGATTTGGATATGCCTGTTGCTTTAGCGTCAATATTCAGATTTGTGAGAGATCTAAACAAATATTTAGATGATAATGAAGTGTTAGAAGAGAATAAATCGGAGATTTTAGATTATTTTAAGAAAATAAATAGCATATTGGGAATATTGTCTAATGAGACAATAAAATTAGATGAGGAGATAAAGCAGTTGATAAGAGAAAGAGACGAAGCAAGAGAAAAGAAAGACTGGAATAAATCAGATAAAATTAGAGATGAATTATTAAAAAGAGGATATGTTGTAGAAGATACTGAAAAAGGAACTAGAATAAAACGTAATCAAGAATAATTATGAATTAAACAATACTACTTGTATGGTTTTGATATGACAGATTTATCAGAGACAGACTTGTTAGATTTTACACCAGGTTTCGTTAATTTATATTTTCGATCAGAAGAAATAACATTTACTGACATTGAAGCTTGTACATTATAATGTTTAGAGCCATCGGAATTAAGGTAATTTGTAGCTACGCCAGCCCGATCAATGTTAACACGAATTTTGATTATGGTGCCATCTTCTAATTCAAAAATTACATCATCGGAACCATCTGCTTTAGATACAAGCATTTTGAATTCAATTTCATCAGGTATGTCTCGATTTTGATTATTACTCATAATTAAGAACCAAACAAATAATAATTAAATATTTTATTGAATATTAAAAGTAAAAATAAGACACTAATAGAAAGAAATTAGGAATGTTTGAAATTAAATCAACTGATTTAGCGGCCAGAATAGGTAAACTACACACAAAGAATGGGAACTTACAGACACCTGCTTTATTGCCAGTATTGCACCCAGCAAATCAGATAATTGAAACGAGTTTAATCAAAAGAATGGGATTTGAAGCTGTAATGACAAATTCATATATTACGTGGCAGAAATATGGTGAAGAAGCAGTAAAGAAGAACATTCACAAGATTGTTGAGTTTGAAGGACCTATTATGACAGATTCGGGAGGATATCAAGTCTTAGAATATGGAAAAGTAGATGTAGGAGAGATAGAAATAGCAAAATTTCAGGAGAATATTGATTCAGATTTCTGCAATATATTAGATAAACCAACAAGTTTAGCAGATAATTGGGAGACAGCCAGAGATAGTGTGTCCAAAACATTACAATCGTGTGAAATTACTCTTAAAAATGTAGAACATAAATCAATATGGATGGGTCCGATCCAAGGAGGTAAATTTTTAGATTTAGTTGAATTTTCTGCCAAACAATTGTCAAAGATGAATTTCGACATGTATGCATTAGGAAGTCCAACAGAGATTATGGAAAATTATGATTACACATTATTAGCAAAGATGATTATAACAGCAAAGAAAAATATTCCAGTAGATAAAGCACTTCATTTGTTTGGGTTGGGCCATCCACTTCCACTTTCCATGGCAGTAGCTTTAGGATGTGATACATTTGATTCTGCGTCATACATACTTTATGCAAAACATGGAAGATACATGACAGAAAATGGAACACGGAATATAGACGAATTAGAATATCTTCCCTGTATTTGTGAAATATGTAATAAATATTCAGTGAGAGAAATGAGGCAATTGGAACATCTTGAAAGAATCAAAGCAATTGGTACACATAATTTGTGGTTATTGTGGAAAGAGACAGTAGCCACTAGACAAGCAATTAGAGAAGGAAGATTATGGGAATATGTAGGTATGCGTTCAAGAGCACATCCAAAAATGTGGGACGCATTTGTATATATCTCAGATAATATAGACGAGATAACAACTTTTCAGAAGAGATTCAAATCAAGAGGGATGTTTCTTTCATCATTTCCAGACAATAGAAGGCCAGAATTAAGAAATTATCAGAATAGAATCATAGAATTTTTCAAGAGATTTGAAAGACAAAAAATAATTATTATTCCTGTAACAAAAAATAAACCATTACTTTATAATAATAAATTAAAGAAATTGTTAGAGAATAATCAAGCAGACTACATAATAGGTTATATAATTTCACCAATCGGATTTGTACCATATCAAATTACCGATATTTACCCAATTTCACATATAGAAAGTTCAATGGAGATTAGAAAGAACACGCTTGTAAGAGATGAATTAGTTTCTACAATAAGAAATCAATTCAATATATTGAACCCAGAATCAATTATATTCATGAAAGATAAAAGACTGGATCAAGGAATAATTGACTTTATTGTGAGAGAATTAAAACCAGAGAAAGTAATAGATTGCGAGTCAAATCTTGTATATTCAGAATTAGAAGGAATATTAAATAATCAAGAATAAATATTCGACGGATTTGAGTTTACATTCTCAATCAGATTAGGCTGGTCATTCTCTAATTCAACTGCTTGTTCAAGAAGTGAATCTACTTCAATAGTGATATCAAACATCTTAGAAAGTATATTAATTGCTTCAGAAGCGGCACGAGGATCTAAACGAATTGAAGTTGCAAAAGGCAATAAACCAAGTGTAGGAAAGTCACGAACTTCCATAAAATTCAACATTTGAGCTACAGGACCAATTATAATTCGTTCATCTTCAAGAGGAGTAGAATCAACTAGAGATGCAGGTAATTCATATGAAGAAGTTTTAACATATCTAAAATTTGAATCGTCTTTTTTAAGTTGTGCGTCAAGTCCGCCTAACAGAATTAATTCTTTAAAGTTCTTTTCAAGAATAATCTCACAGACTTTACGTAGAAAAATAAGTTCGTTACCTTGTAGTGGAGGAACAGCAATGCGAAGAAATGCAAGATTGTCTTTTTTATATATCTCGAAAGGAGTAACAATTTTTCCTGAATTAATTGATGAAATAGGAGATAGGTAGTCGGTTTCAAAAACACCAATTCTTTCAGGTTTAAGAGTATTAATTAAATGGTTAAGAGCAAGAAATCCGGTAGAACCAATTCCATGGAAACCAGTAATAAGAGACATCCCTTGTACCTCTAAATCTTCGGGAAATAACTTGGCAGATATCATCAATGATTATATATTCCAGATGACTAAAAATCTTACTGATAATTTAATGAAACTGACTACATTAGGTGCGTCTAGAGAAGTGGGTCGATCGGCTTTTTTATTAGAAATTGAGAATAAAAAAATAATTTTGGATTATGGAGTTCAAATACGACATCCTATGAAATGGCCGTTGCACGTTAATCCAAAGGAGATTGATGCAATTATACTAAGTCATGCACATTTAGATCATAGTGGAGGAGTTCCTTCATTTTATCTATCAAACGATATTAAGACTTATTGTACGAAGCCAACAGCTCAGATATGCGACCTACTAATAAACGATTTTATTAATCTATCGAATGATGTTTTAAAACAATATATTCCATACCAGCATCAAGAATTAGAGAAAATGAAGGAGAACATAGTAGACATAGGTATGAATTCAGAATTCAATATAGGAGATATAAAAGTAAATTTTGTTAATGCAGGTCACATGCCAGGAAGTGTAAGCGTAAGTATCGAAGGTGAAGGAAAAAGAGTAGTTTATACAGGAGATATAAATTCATCAGATCAGAATTTGGTGAAAGGAGCAGATACGAAATACGGAGAAGTAGATCTACTTATTACAGAATCAACATACGGAGTCAATGATCATCCAGATAGAGAAGATGTAGAAGAAGAATTTGTAAGCTTTGCAAAAGATGTGACAGAAAGAGGAGGAACACTATTAGTACCAGCATTTGCAGTAGGTAGATCACAAGAAATTGCATGTGTTCTAAAATCTCATAATTATTCATTGCCAGTAACAATGGATGGAATGGCATTAAAAACAAATCGCATTTTATTAGAAAATTTAGAATTTTTAAGAGATTCAAAATTATTTAAACGAATGATTAATGGGTTAACTGAAGCAAAGAATTGGAAGCAAAGAAAAGAATTAATAAATACACCGGGAGTGATAATAGTTCCAGCAGGAATGATGGTTGGAGGATTATCATCTTATTATAAAGGAAGTATTGCAATGAATGAAAAGAATGCTATTTCTTTAGTTTCTTATCAAGCAGAAGGAACTCCAGGAAGAACATTATTAGAAAAGAAGATGATCAAAGTAGATGGGAAATTAAAGAAAATAAAAGGTAAATTTGAACATTTTAATTTTTCATCTCATAGTGGAAGTAAACAATTATTCGAAATGATTGATGGAATAAAAGGAAATCCCACAATAGTGGCAGTACACGGAGAAGAAGAACAAGCAACGAGTTTTGTGCAAAAAGTGCAAAAAGATTATGGTTACGATGCAATAGCTCCAGAATTAGGAGACAAAATTATTATTTAATTGTCAGAGTCAGAATCAGAAGGTAATTTGGCACCAAGATATTGATATGTGCCAATTTTAAGGACTTTGAGAGAAAGAAGAGCGCATTTTATTCGAGCTGGTCCTAATGAAGGAGTTCCCAGTTCTTCCAATAATTCATCTTTGGTAAATTTAGACAATTCGTCGACAGTTTTACCCATAAGCATCTCAGTGAGTATAGATGCAGAAGACTGACTGATTGCACATCCTTCGCCGTCGAATTTTATGTCTGAAACAACGTCATCTTCAAGTTTAATATCAATAGAAATTTGATCGCCGCAAACAGGGTTATTATCCTGAGCGGAGATTTCAGCATCGCTCAGTCTACCTTTATTTTTAGGGTTTCTATAGTGATCAAGAATAATTTCTTTGTAAATATCTTCGCTCATTAAGTCAATACACTTCTTACTTTTTGTAAACCATTAAATAATTTATCAATATCTAATGTGTCATTATAAACATAAAAACTAGCTCTCGTAGTAGCAGGAACACCCAGTTTTTCCATAAGAGGCTGGGCGCAATGATGACCAGCACGTACAGCTATAGATTCACCATCAAGAATTGTTGCAATATCATGAGGATGAAAATCAGAATATGAGAATGATATAACGCCTCCAATGGAATGTTTGTTTTCTAAACCAAATATTTTGAAATCTTTTAATTCAGAAAATCTATCAATAGCATAATTATATAATTCTTGTTCATGTTTGTGAACAACATCCATACCAATTTGATTGAGATAATCTACTGCTTTCCCTAAACCAATAGCACCGGCAATATTAGGAGTTCCAGCTTCAAATTTCCAAGGAACATCGTTCCATTGAGCTTCTCGTAAACTAACATTGGAAATCATATCACCTCCATAAAGAAATGGTTCCATATTTTCAAGAAGTGTTTTCTTTGCATGTAAAACACCTATGCCAGAAGGGCCCAACATTTTATGACCTGAAAAGACAAAGAAATCACTGTCTAAATCTTGAACGTCAACAGGCATATGAGGAACTGATTGTGCTGCATCGACAAGAGTAGTAATTCCGTATTCATGGGCTTTTGATATGATATCCTTAATTGGATTAATGGTTCCCAAAACATTAGATACATGAGTAAGTGAAAGAAATTTTGCGTTTTCTTGGAACAAATTATCCAATTTATCAAGAATTAGCTCGCCGTCAGGTTGAATTTCAATAAAATTGAGTTTAAGATTTAGTTTTTTAGCAAGAATTTGCCAAGGTACAAGATTGCTATGATGTTCCATTTCGGTTAGAATAATAGAATCTCCTTCCTTCAAATTCTGAGATGCCCACGTATTAGCTACTAGATTTACAGCTTCAGTTGCATTACGTGTAAATACAATCTCATGAGACGATTTAGCGTTTATGAATTTGCCAATATTACTACGAGCATTTTCATAAAGCTCTGTTGCTTCAATACTAATTGAGTATATTCCACGATGAATATTTGAGTTACAGTTTTTATAATAATAAATAATTGAGTCAATTACGTCATTTGGTTTTTGAGTGGTGGCAGCACTATCAAGATAAACAAAATCTTTTCCATTAATTTGATTTGAGAATATAGGAAAATCGTTTTTAATATCTTGAAAAATGTCACTGCTCATTATAGAGATTCACGAATCCAATCATAACCTTTGTTTTCAAGTTCTTCAGCTAAAGCCATGGAACCAGATTTTACAATTCTTCCATCTATCAATACATGAACGAATTCGGGTTTTACATATTTCAATATACGTTGATAGTGAGTAATTAATAGAATTCCAAGATCAGGTCCGGACATTGTATTTATTGCCTCAGAAACGATCTTCAATGCATCTATATCCAAACCAGAATCAGTTTCGTCAAGAACCGCGATTTTAGGTTTGAGAACAGCCATTTGAAGAATTTCACTTTTCTTTTTTTCGCCGCCAGAAAAACCTTCGTTTAGATATCTTTGAACAAAGGATTCTTCTATACCAAGAATTTTCATTTTTTCTCTGAGGTATTTCCTAAAACCAATGATAGACAAGGGTTTACCGTCAGGTGTTTCGGATATAGAATTAAATGATGTACGGAGGAAATTAAAAACGCTGACGCCTGAAACTTCGTGTGGATATTGAAATGCTAAAAAGAGTCCTTTTTTTGCTCTTTTGTCTGGAGAAAGTTTAACAATATTTTCACCGTCGAGTAATATATCACCTTTATCGACTACATATTTTGGATGGCCCATCAGAGTATTTGCCAATGTACTTTTACCAGATCCATTTGGTCCCATAATTGCATGATTTTCACCTTTGTTAACTGTTAAGCTCAAACCTTTGAGAATTGGTTTACCTTCTACAGACACATGAAGATCCTTTATATCAAGAGTAGATTGCATATTCCTTTACTAGAATTAAATAATATAAAGCTATAACACCTGTTATCAATTTTTATTTAACGAGTATTTTGAAGAAGGATTTATATAATGATATAACGGCATGATAAATGAAAAGAAGTGCAGGCACAGTCAGACATATCTAATGCAGAAGACATAGTAAAAGGAATAGGCAATACACCACTTGTTAGATTAAACAATTTATTTAATTTAAAAGAAGTATATGCAAAAATTGAATGGTGTAATCCTTCAGGTTCTGTAAAAGCAAGACCTGCATCATGGATGTTAAACGAAGGAGAGAAACAAGGGAACCTAGTTAGAGATAAAACAACAGTAATTGAACCAACTTCTGGAAATACAGGAGTTGCATTAAGTCATTTTGCAAAATCACTAGGGTATAAAATAGAATTGGCAGTACCAGAAAGAATGAGTGATGAAACAAAGAATATTCTAAAGACAAATGGGGCAAAACTTTTGGAGACAGAAGATGATTTATGTCCAAGAGTTGGACCAGGAACAGATCAGGCAATAGCATTGGCTTCAGCATTAATAAAAAACCACCCAGGTAAATATTATTCGCCAGACCAATACAACAATGATGCGAATTTTAGATCACATTATTATGGAACTGGACCAGAAATTTGGAAAGAGACCAATGGTGAAGTAGGTGCATTCATAACAGGAATTGGAACAGGTGGAACAATTACAGGAGTGGGAACTTATCTAAAAGAAAAGAATTCAAATATCAAGATAATTGCCGCGGAACCACAGAAAAATCACAACATACAGGGTTTAAGAAACCTAGATGAATCAGAGAAACCAGAACTATTAAAAAGAAGGATAGAAGTAATTGATGAAAAGATAACAGTTACTGACAAAGAATCTTTTGATATGATAAAGAAACTATCGTCGGCAGAGAATTTATTTGCAGGTCCATCAACTGGATCTGTTTTAGCGGCTTTAAACAAGACCATAAATAAACTTGAGGGAAAGATTGTATTGTTATTTGGAGATAATGCTGCAAAATACAAGAGCATTTACAGTAAATTTGGAGTATATGAAGAAAAAGAATTTGACAAGAGATTAAAAGAATCAAAGAATAACTGCTTTACTTGTACATATTCGAACACTGATCCAGAAGATTCGTGTAGAATACGCCAATAAATCAGATTATTCAACTATAGCACGGATTTACCGTTAACTTTCACGCCTGAACCAGAGAATATTTCTCCGATAACGTCATTTTTTATCTTATATTCATCCAGGATAGAAACGACATTATTGTGTTGAGATTTTGGGCAGACAATAACAAATCCATAGCCCATATTGAACGTTCTATGCATTTCTTTGTTTGAGATATTACCAGTTCTTTGAATCAAATCAAAAATCAATGGAGGTTCGGGTAAGTCGATAGAGAATCCGATAGAACTTGAACCTATACGAGGTAATTTAGTAAATGCTCCACCGGTTATGTGAGCGAGTCCATGAATTGATTTAACGTTATTAAGAATTGTCATAATAGCTTGGGAATAAATTATTGTTGGTTCAAGCAAAATGTCTCCCAAGCGTTTTGATTTGTATATTTTTTTACGAAGAGAATATTTATTCAATAGAACTTTTCGTACAAGTGTGGCACCATTTGAATGAATGCCAGAGCTTCTAAGACCAATAATTATATCGCCGGATTTAATTTTTCGATTAAGCATATTAGTTTTTTTATTTATTATGCCAATAGCTGATGCGGCAAGATCAAATGCTTTATTTCCATATCCTTCAATTACATCAGGCATTATTGCAGTCTCTCCGCCAATAATAGGAGTTGCAGATAGCTTGGAACCTTTAGCTAATCCTTTGGTTATTTCTTTCAATAGTAAAGGATTATTTTTTTTCAGTGCAATATAATCAACAAGAGATATTGGCTCAGCTCCAACACAGATGAGATCATTTACATTCATTGCAATACAGTCGATTCCAACAGTATCAAATTTTGAATATTGTTGAGCGATGAGAACTTTAGTTCCAACGCCATCAGTATGCAATGCAAGATATTCATTATTACGTAGTTTTACAACGCCTGCATAGTGACCTGAGCCATTGATTACTTCGCCAATTTTTCCATCTCGAAGTGAAAGGGTTGAATTGAGTAATCTAGATATCGCAGAATGGCTAGACTTGATACTACGTATATCAACTCCTGCTTTTTTATATGACCATGATTTATTCATTTTCAACTATTTTGAAAAGTTCTCATAAGCGATCATATAGCGTTTTTGAATCAAGTCTACAAGGTCTTGCGGAAGTACAGGTGGAGGAGGTAATTCTGCTTTATTCTTCCTTGCGTCATCAAGTTGTTTTTTATAACCAGAATCAATGAGCCAATCACGAAGAATTTGTTTATCAAAACTTTCCTGAGTTTTTCCGATTTCATATTTGTCAAGAGACCATAATCGAAATTCATCAGGGCCAATTGAATCAGCAAGAAGAATATTACCAGATCTATCTTTGCCGAATTCGAGTTTCAAATCAGCAATAAGAAAACCGGATTTAGATGCCATATCAAGAATTTTTTTGTAAATATCAATAGAAGTGTTTTTTAGGTAATTCAATTCATCTTCTGAAACAATATTCTGAGAAAGAATTTCAGATTCAGTTATAGGTTCATCTTTAATATCAGATTTAGTAGTAGGATCAAAAATAGGTTCTGATAATTGAGTAGCTAAAACATTATCGCAGTCTACTTTGATTTCGCCATTGTTAACTCGTTCAAATAGACCGCCATAGAGATAACCACGAACAATGCATTCAATAGGAATCATATCGAGTTTTTTAACTATCATTTTGGTAGAATCAACAGTATCGATTAGGTGATGATCTACATTTAGATTATCAAAAAAGAATTTTGCAAATTTACATAAGATCTCACCTTTTTCAGGAATGGCCGTGGGAAGAATTACGTCGAATGCAGAGATACGGTCTGAAAAGTCAAATAAAATATTATCAGGATTAGTTGAAGATTGATATGCAGATTTTACCTTACCCTGTTTAATCAGAGAATAGCCAGAATTCGTAGTACTCATTTTGTTTTCCAGCTTTTTCTATATTCTAATAGTTTGTCATGAAGATTATTGTCGTTTAGGCACAATATAGCTATAGCCAATAAAGCTGCATTTTTGCCATTATCAATTCCAACAGTAGCTACTGGAATTCCAGGTGGCATTTGTACGATAGATAGTAATGAATCAATTCCGCCTAATTTAGCTTCAACGGGAACACCAATAACAGGTTTAGTAGTAAGAGCAGATAAAACGCCAGGAAGATGAGCAGAAAGACCTGCAACGCCAATAAATATATCAGCATCAGAATTCGACACGTATTCTTGTAATTCATCATGATTGCGATGTGCAGAAATTACACGAATCTCATGATCAACTCCAAAGTCATTAAAGATTTTGCCAATTGAATCGGTAATATTTGAATCAGATTTACTACCGGAAATTACAGCTACTTTGTTACTCATTTTCAATTAAACCTATATCCCTTCTATAATACATATCTTTCCATGTTATGCCATTTATTAATTTATATGCTTCGTCTCTAGCAAGTGAAAGAGTAGAACCTTTGCCAAGTATATTTAAAACACGGCCTCCTTTTGAGTATAATTTATTATTCTTCTTTTCAGTTCCGGCATGTAATATATTATAATTATTTTCAATAACTATTTCAGATCCAGTTATTGGTTTTTCAGGATAACCGGGAGAAGATATAACAACGCAAATAGTTGAATCATCATATAGTTCATAATCAGTAACTATATCCAGTTCGCCTTTACTTGAAAGAAATAAGATTTCTAAAAAGTCATTTTTGATACGTGGAAGGAGTACTTGACATTCAGGGTCTCCAAAACGTACGTTGTACTCTAAAATCTTTGGTCCGTTTTCAGTAAGCATTAATCCAACATATAGAACGCCACGATATGTACGGCCTTCTTTATTCATCGAGTCAATTGTCTTTTGAGCAAGAGATAAAATTTCTTTTTCTAAATTAGAATCGACATATTCAACAGGACTATAAGAGCCCATGCCTCCAGTATTAGGTCCTTTATTTCCTTCAAAAATTGGTTTATAATCTTGAGCAAATCCTAAAGGAAGCACCGTATTTCCGTCTGAAATGATAAAGAAACTAGTTTCACGTCCTTCTAAAAATTCTTCAATAACTATAGAATCCCCTGCCGAACCAAATTTGTTATTAATTAACATATCATTTACAGCTTGTATGGCCTCAGATTTTTCATGAGCTATAATAACTCCCTTGCCAGCAGCTAAGCCATTGGCTTTGACGACTATAGGCATATTTTGAGATTCAAGATAGGAAATTGCAGAATCTGCATCAAAGAAAGTCTCGTAAGCAGAACTAGGAATTTCATATTTTTTACAAAGATCTTTCATAAAAATTTTTGAGCCTTCTAGTTCAGCAGCTTTTGAATCAGGGCCGAAGACATAGATATCCTCACTATTGAGTATGTCAACAACGCCATTTGTAAGAGGAGCTTCGGGGCCAACAATTACAAAATCAATCGAGTTTTCTTTACATACATCAAGTATAAAATCATTATTCATTATGTCCCCTTCAATGCAGGTTGCAACATCTTCAATACCAGGATTACCAGGTACACAATAAAGTTTATCAAGAAGATTTGAATTTGAAATTGAAACACAAATAGCGTGTTCTCTTCCACCTCCTCCTATGACCAACACATTCAAAATAGATCACTCCGCATTGTCATTACTAAGATTACGATTAAGAACACCGTATTCGCCATCATGACAAGCCATACATAATTCAGAGGATTTTTTTCCGATGCCAAGAGAAAGATTTTTTACAGTATTATAACCAACAAAATCTGCGTTAACAGCTTTACTGACTCTTTTATTTACAGTATCTATATCAGAATTTTTACCAGACGTATTATACGCAATCAATTCTTCATGTGTTGGAAAGTCAATACCAGCACGACAAGGATGACGAATTGGAGGATAAGTAACAAGAATTTTAACACTTTTTGCACCAGAAGTACGAAGTGTTTTAACAATAGCTTTAGAACTTATTCCACGAACTATACTATCGTCGATAACAATAACATCTTTTCCATCGACTGCACTCTTAACAGGCATAATCCAGCGATTTATTTTTAGGCGTTCTTTATATTTTGGTTGAATAAAGCTTCGTTGACTTCCACGTTTTGCATATCTATCTTTCATTAATCCTTCCACCATAGGAATTCCTGATTTTTCAGAGAAACCAAGAGCAGCAGGTCGTGCAGAATCAGGAACAGGAACAACAACATCGCCTTTTACGTTATTATACAGTTCAGCCAACATTTGACCCAATTTACGTCGACTTTCATAAACACTTATGTTATCAATAACAGAACTAGGATGTGCAAAATAAATATATTCAAAAGAGCAATGAGCAGTTCTTTCTCCTCGTGAAAATGAATACGACTCTAATCCTTTCTTTGAGATTTTAACTATTTCACCAGGCTGAATATCACGTTTCAATTCAGCACCAATCATTGAGAATCCACAGCTTTCAGAAGATATCAAATATGTTTTTGATTTTTCATGCCACCCAATACATAAAGGTCGAAAACCACGAGTATCTCTAAATGCGTATATTTCATTATTAGGAGTTAAGATTACAAAACAATATGCCCCAACTAGTTCGTCACATAATAATTCTATTGATTTAAACCAATCGAAGTTATTTGTCTTTAGAATAGCCAATAATCTTTTACCAACTATAAATGTATCATTAATTCTTCTAGGTTTTTGACCAGTAATTTTAGTATTTATAGAATTAAGATCGCAAATAGTGCCGTTATGTGCTATACAGAATTTTTTATTTATAGAGAAAGGTTGAGCATTGGAAAGAGATGTACCACCTGCTGTAGAATATCTCACATGACCAATTGCAACACTACTTTTCATTTGTTGAAGAACTTGAGCAGATTGATCCAGATTATCAGTGACAAGTCCATTTTGTTTGAAAGGATTCATTGTTGAAGTAGCTACACCCCAAGCTTCTTGACCTCTATGTTGCAGACCTCGTAGACCGATTGTTACAAGAGGGATAACGTCAGTTTTGGAATTGGAGAATGCTGCAAATAAACCACATTTTTCTTTCATATCCGGCCATCCATAAATTTAGATAAACTATCATAGACATAAGATCGGATATAATCAAGATCATAAGACAATAGCTTGTCATCCTTATTGTAAACTTGTAAATCATGACCGCCAATTGAACCTATTATTGAAACAGGAATGTCGTAATTTCTAGATATATTAAGTAAGTTGGTGAAATTCTCTTTTTTAATGGTTGTAATAAATCGTGAATGAGACTCAGAGAACAGCAATTCATCCCAGCGCTTACAATTAGAAGGTATACTAGAAAGATCGATTGAAGCTCCCATGTCACTAATAGTGCACATTTGGAGAAGAGAATGAATTAAACCGCCTTTTGAACAATCATTAACTGCGCCAAATAATCCAACTTTAATACTGTCACGAACAAGTTTTTGAGCACGTTTTTCAAGTTCGAAGTTCAATTGTGGAACAATGCCAGCTTGACTATGCCCTATAGATGAATAATACTCAGATCCTCCTAGCTCGTCAAATGTTTCGCCAACCATAACAATAAGAGGTCGAGAAGGATGAAGTTTCCTAGTCCTAAGATTATGTTCACCTTTTATTAATCCAGCAACAGAGATTACAGGGCTTGGTTTAATAGCCTCGTGTGTCTTTGCGTCTTCATTATAGAAGCTAACTTTTCCACCAACACAAGGTATTCCAATATAAGAACAGAAATCTGAAATAGATTTAATCGTTTCATTAAATGTCCAAAATACATCAGAATTACTAGGGTTTCCAAATTGTAAATGATCCAACATAGCGATAGGTTCAGCGCCAACAGATATTACATTCCTCATTGCTTCTGCAACAACTCCTGCCGAACCATTATAAGGATCAAGATAACAATGGGATGGATTGCCGTCAACAGAAATAGCAATAAATTTTTCAGGTGCAATTCGAATTACAGATGCGCCAGATTCACCAGGTTTAACTATAGTATTAGTTCCAACTTCATGGTCGTATTGCTGAAAAATCCATGATTTGTCAGCAAGGTTTGGAGAGGATAAAACTTTCAGCAGTGTTTCTTTTATGTCGACAGGTAGTTCAGGTTTAGAAACAGATTTACTATCGAGATACTTCGGTTTAGTCTTCGGCCAGTTAATCAATGGAGCATTAGCAATGAGTTCAGTAGGTAAATCCACTATCATATCGCCATTATTAATAATAATTACATGTTTTGTGTCAGTAACTTTTCCAATAATAGAATACTGTAAATTGTATTTATCAAAACACTTTGAGATAGTATCAAGATTATCAGGATTTATTATGAACAACATTCTTTCCTGCGATTCAGAAATAAGAATTTCATATGGCTCCATTCCAGATTCACGTAAATGAATTTTTTCAAGATTCACTTCAACCCCAGTATTACCCATATCACTAACTTCTGACAAACAACAGGCCAAACCTCCTCCTCCCAGGTCTTTGAGTCCAGAAACAAGTCCAGTATTTAGGGCGTCCATTGTACCTTCTATGATTAGTTTTTTAATGAATGGATCAGGAATTTGTACTGCGGATCTGTCGGTAGGTATGTCTTCTAGATCTTTTGATGCAAACGAGGAGCCATGAATTCCATCTCTGCCAGTACTATTTCCCAATAATACAAAAATGTCACCGACGTTCTTTGCTTCAGAAAAGATCAATTGTTTCTTCTTGCCCACACCAATGGATACAACGTCCACTAGACAATTTGTATCAAAACAACTATCAAAAGAAAGTTCACCTCCAATGGTAGGGATTCCAACGCAGTTTCCGTAATCAGCAATTCCACGAACAACATTCTGGAGCAACCAACGATTATTTGGATTACTCAAATTACCAAATCGTAACGAGTCAAGAACTGCGATAGGTCTTGTTCCAATTGATAAGATATCACGTAAAACACCTCCTACTCCGGTAGCAGCTCCGCCATACGGATCTATTGCAGAAGGATGATTATGGCTTTCGATATGCATTGTAAGTACTTGTCCATTATCTACGTCTAATACTCCGGCTTCATAACCCGGACCAAATAAGACTCTCTTGCCCTTAGTAGGAAGAAGTTTAAGAAGTGATTTAGATGATTTGTAGCTACAATGTTCAGACCATTGTGCATCAATCATTGATAGTTCAACATTATTGGGTTTACGATTAAGAGATTTTTCTATGCATTCTAGTTCATTGTCAGTAAGAGAATGATTTATTGATTCAATAGTGCTCATTCTTTTATCATAACCTCAAGAGATAACATCATTGAACGAAAGATTTCAATACCATCGTCAGTAGAATAAGGGCTAAGTAAAGAATCAGATGCACGTTCGGGATGAGGCATCATACCTAGAACATTACCGTTTGCATTTGATACGGCTGCAATATTTGAGATCGAACCATTAGGATTATTGTCAATGGAAGTATTGCCATCAGAATCAGAATATCTAAGGATTATTTGATTATTTCTTTCAAGTTCTTGAAGTTTATCATCACTAACATAATATCGCCCTTCATTATGTGCAATAGGCATACGTATCACTGAATCAGACTGAAATGAATTAGTAAAAAGATTATTATGCTCGACTTTGAGATTCACCCATTTACAAATAAATTTGAGGTTAGAGTTAGTCAATAATGCTCCAGGAAGTAAACTAGATTCTACCAATATTTGAAATCCATTACAAATACCAATGATAGGTTTGCCTTTAAGAGAAAGCTTTTTGAGTTGTTTAATGACAGGACTATATGCAGCAATAATTCCTGCGCGTAAACGATCACCATAAGAAAAACCACCAGGAAGAATTATTGCATCGTATTTTTCAAGATTGTCAGTATTTTCGTGCCAGAATAAAGTAGCGTCAACTCCAAGATAATCATTAAAAACACGATATGTATCCATATCGCAATTAGTTCCAGGAAATTGAATTATAGCTACATTCAAGTCATTCAGTTCCTCGAATTGTACAAGAACTAACCAAAGGGTTGTAAAGTCTCAATTCATCACAAATAATAGTAGCTTTATTTTTAGCATCGTCAAGATCATCTGCTTTAACAATTAATTGAATTACTTTAGACACACTAACTGAAGTTACATAATCAAAATTATTACGTAATAATAAATCTTGTAAAATTGTATCTCCTTCCGGATTACGAAGTTCGGGTTTAGGTGATATTAGCAAGTCAATTTTGAACTCAGAGACCGTGGTCACTTTACCCCAATAGAAATGTGGGATTAATCTAATATATACATAGTGGCAGAAAGAATCAATTTGCCAGAGAATAGATTTTATTTATATTATATTCGTCGTCGAAAGTTTCGTCTATTGGAGTTTCAAGGATTAAAGGCAATTGTTTAATTGTTAAATTTTTTAGAAGTTCCCGGAAACCACTTTCGCCGATAAATCCTCTACCAATGTGCTGATGCCTATCCAATCCATTGCCCAATTCACCTTTTGAATCATTTAAGTGAACAACTTTAAGATATTTCAGTCCAATTATCTGGTCAAATTTGTTGAGTGTATCAATAACAGATTTACTTGTAGAAAGGTCATAACCAGCGGCAAAAGCATGGCATGTATCAAAACAGAATCCAATACGAGATTTATCATTAACATTATCAAAAATATATTTTAATTCGTCGAATTTAGATCCAACATTATTTTTTGTACCGGCGGTATTTTCTAAGACAATCATAGTATTATTTGAAGAATTAGAAAGTGCAGTATTACAAGCTTTTACTACACGATCAAGACCTTTTTCTAAACCTGTGCCAAGATGACTTCCAATATGTGTAACAACATATTCGATTCCAAGCGTGTTACAGCGTTCAAGTTCAGAACTTAGAGTATTTATCGACATATTATAAACGTCTTCTTTTGGCGAAGAGAGATTAGGTAAATAAGGCATATGACAAACTACTGTGGAAATATTTTCAGATAATATTTTATTTTTAAAATTGACTATATTCGATTCCTTAAGATCGGAAAATTTCCAACCTCGGGGATTTCTTGTAAATATTTGAAAAGTATTAAGATCAAGAGACCTTGCTCGGTCTATTGATAAATCTATAGAACCTGCAATAGATACATGAACGCCAAGTTTCATTTATAATATTTTATAATTTCATTCCAAAGCTTTCTGCGAAATCTGCGAAATCAGAGTGAGATCGTAGATATTCAATTCCTTTATGGCTTAGGATATATCTTTGACTATTGTCTATTGTAACTTGTTCGACTAAACCAGAATCAACTAAACGTGTAATAATTTTTGTAGCTCGGGCATAGGAAAGATTTGCTTTTTGAATTATTCTAGTAATTCCTAATCCAGACTCTCCGTCACTACCATCATTAATTGATGTTAATACATCTGCTACAATTTTAACTTGAGTTCTATATACCGACATTACTTTCTTCTCCTTTGTGTGTGTTAAAACTACTCACTGGCGTATAAAGCATCATGAACCCAATTAATTTGACTAAAATGGAAGATATCATTAACGGACTTAACCCGGAGTAGAATAAGGCCAACCACCTTATAAATTCACCGACAGCTAATGAAAAGAATCCAAGGAACATGAAGAGAATTGGGCGTTTTTTTGACTCTAAATAAGATAAAAAGGTTTCAAATGAGCCATAAAGAAGAAAAACAAATGAAATTGATTTCAAAATAGACAATACAGAGATGGTAGTTAGAAATCCAAATGCTGCAGGAACTAGTGCTGATTTTTGATATGATTTGATTCCGTGGCCCAATGCTAGAATAAAGTAGCCCAATAGTTCAAATGATGCCGCAATTATAAGAAACAAAGAAGTCAGAGCTATAGAGATTCCAAGAAGTTCGAGACGGAGTTGAAGTATATCGTATTGGAAAGTAAGATACACAAATCTAGGAAATATGTATGTAAATGCAGTAATAAAGAATCCGATTGTCAATGCAATAAAAGATATAGTAATTCTTAGTAAAGTAGGGCTACGCGTATTTCTATAGCCTTCTCTTGCGACTCTGAGAACTCGATAGCCAATAAATGAGCCTATAAGATAAAGAAATCCCTCTATCAGTTTATAGTCGGTAAATAGAAAATATGACCCAAGCACAATAATTGTCAGGTAGAGACAATTTATAAGGTTAAAAATAGTCCAAATTTGAAACATAGTAAGAGAATCACAGAGATCAAATAATGAGGCATAATATCACAATATCAAAATATATAATATTTTATGATATATTTGCGTCTTTATATAGAACAATAATACTTATGTATGAAGTTCATTTCTTCATTATGCTGTGAGACGAAGAAGGGAATACAACTGTTAAGAACTGTAAACATCAGTGATAGATATTTTATAACAACTGGAGGAGAAATTCATGGAAATATGTAATAAATGTGGTCTACCAACGGATCTCTGCGTATGTCAGGAATTAGAAAAAGAAGATTCTAAAATAATAGTAAGGTTAGAAATGAGAAGATTTAGAAAACCAACAACAATAATTGAAGGACTGGCTTCAAAGAGTACAGATGTTACAGAAATTGCGAAGAAATTAAAGAATATATTAGCGTGTGGAGGTTCTGGAAAAGGCAATTTAGTAATACTTCAAGGGGATCACAGAGACGTATTGAAAGCGCATTTGGTAAACTTAGGTTTCAGTGAATCTTCTATAGAGGTACAATAGAAAAAAATGTTTGAAAGAATAAAGAAATTAAAAGAAGAATTAAATCAGATCAACAATCTAAAAACTCGACGTAGAACATTAAGTTCTAAAACAAAGATTTGTCCATCTTGTACAGCAGAATTAGAGATACTGAATGAACAACTTGAATGGCTAATGCCACAGAAATATATTTGTAGAAAATGCAGTTATTTAGGAACAGCGTACTTTGAGAAATAATTTAATATAGGAAATAAACTTAGTAGGAACATGGTAAGACCTACATGGGACAATTACTTTATGGAAATTGCACAACAAGTATCAAAAAGATCAACTTGCGATAGAAAGAGTGTGGGAGCAGTAATAGTTAGAGACAAGGTAATACTTTCGACAGGATACAATGGTAGTATAAGGGGAATAAAACATTGTGATGAAATTGGACATCTTATGGAAAACGATCATTGTGTAAGAACAGTTCATGCAGAAGTTAATGCGGTAGCTCAATCAGCCATGAATGGTACGGAGATAAAGAATTCAAGTATTTATCTTACAGCCAGTCCATGTTGGCCATGTTTCAAGGTAATAGTTAACAGTGGAATAAAAAAGATATATTTTGGAGAATTTTATAAAGATAAAAAGATACTTGAGTTTGCTCAAGAAACAGGTGTGGAATTGGTAGATATGAGCAACAAAGACAAATAATATCTACATTTGTAATGCAGCTTTTAGACCTTTGTATCGGTTACGAATAGTAACTTCAGTAACTCCAGCAGCTTCTGCCACATCTTTCTGAGTCTTACTTTCTCCTTCCATTACACAAGCAACATATAATGCAGCGGCTGCTAGACCCATTGGATCTTTTCCAGCAGAAGTTCTTGTAGCTTCAGCTTTATGTAGGATTACCAGAGCACTTCTTTTTGTTTTCTCGGATAAACCAGCCTTACTAGCAATTCTTGAAACACATTTAGTAGGATCGACAACAGGCATTCTCAAATTCATTTCACGAAGAAGTAATCTATAACAACGTGCTATGTCTTTTTTCTTAATATTACATGCAGCTGCTACATCTTTTAATGTTCTAGGAGTTTCGGTATCACGACATGCAGCATAAAGAGAAGCTGCAATAAGTGCAGAAATAGAACGACCTCTTACTAGACCTTTTTCAAGAGCTTTTCGATAAATATAAGCGGCTTTTTCAATGACAGCGTCACTAAGATTTAATTTATCAGCTAATCTATCTAATTCACTAAATGCTTGTCGGAGATTTCTATCTACAGGTTCATGGACTTGACTTCGTCCATCCCAGGTACGTAGTCTTTCAATTGCAGCTTTCATAGAAGCGGGTAAAGATCTACCTGCAGCGTCACGGTCTTCTGCGCCTATAACAGTAGCAAGACCCATGTCGTGCATAGCAAGTGAAGATGGAACTCCAGTTCTAGCTCGATCGTCCTTTTCTTCTTTGGAAAATGCCCTCCATTCAGGACCTTCTTCCTCGATTTTATCTACAACAACAAAACCACAATTACTACAATTCATTTCTCCACCGGATGAATCTATAACGATTGGGCCTTTTCCACAACGGGTACATTTATCTACATTGGGACGACTTGATACTGAACCTAATTCTTCTTTCATTTAAATTTCACATGTTTTTATTTTAAGTATTTAAGTATTTGCATACTTATACTTCCGGTTCAAGTGTTGATGTTATATATAAACTTTAGTATATATGTCTATCATGGTAATGTAACATAATCAATAATATATATTAGAAAAAAAAGATGTTACGTGACACGTGAATAGTTGAAAGAAATTGGTTAAAATTGGGATAACAGAAAAAAAAGATGAGAATTTTTCAGAGTGGTATACTCAAACGGTATTAAAAGCAGAATTAATTGATTATTCACAAGTAAAAGGATTTATAATTTTAAGGGAATATGGTTTTTCAATATGGGAGAATATACAATCAATTCTAGATAAGAAATTTAAAGAAGATGGAACAAAAAATGCGTATTTTCCGTTGTTGATTCCAGAATCATTATTAAATAAAGAATCAGAGCATTTCAAAGGTTTTACTCCAGAAGTTTTTTGGGTAACTAAAACAGGAGACAATGATATAGAGAATAAATTAGCAATAAGACCAACTTCAGAAGCAATAGCGTATGAATCATATGCAAAATGGATAAAGAGTTGGAGAGATTTACCATTAAAATTAAATTTTTGGAACTCTGTATTAAGAGCAGAAATAAAAGATACAAAACCATTCATTAGAACATCTGAATTTCTATGGCAAGAAGGTCATACAGCACATGAAACTAAAGAAGAAGCAGAAAAACAAGTCAACGTAATGTTGAAATTATACAAAGATTTTGTAAATGAATATTTAGCTTTACCAATATTAACAGGGAAAAAGAGTGATAAAGAGAAATTTGTTGGAGCAGATTATACATTAACATTAGAAGGAATTATGCCAGACGGAAAAGCATTACAAATGGGAACGTCACATCAACTAGGACAAAATTTTTCAAAACCATTTGAAATAAGTTTCGTAGGAAAAGATGAAGAACAGCATTTCGTATGGCAGACATCTTGGGGAGTATCTTGGAGATTAATGGGTGCGTTGATAATGATTCACGGAGATGACAAGGGATTGATATTGCCTCCAAAAATAGCTCCGATACAGGTAGTTATTATTCCAATTTATTACGACGAGGGTAAGAAAAATGAAATAATCAAAGTAATCAAGAAAATAAAAGAACAATTAGATGAAAAAGGAGTTAGAAGTCATGTAGACTCAAGTGAACAGCATACACCAGGCTGGAAATTTAATCAGTGGGAAATGAAGGGAGTTCCTATAAGAGTAGAAATAGGGCCAAAGGATCTAGATAATAATTCATTAGTGGTAGTAAAAAGAAATTCGCGAGATAAGAAGAATATTACCATCAGCGATAATCCAGCAGATCACATAATGAGAGAATTAGAAATAATTCAAGATGAGTTATTTGAGAGTGCAAAAATGAAACATAGTGAAATGATATTCAAGAGTGATGAATACAATGAATTATGTAATAGGTTGGCCAATGATAAAGGGTTTATTAAATCAGCTTGGTGCGGTAGCAGAGAATGTGAAGATAAGATAAAAGATGAAACTGGAGCAGACGTACGACTGATTGAAGATGAGGTAATTAGTTCATCATGTATTGTTTGTGGAAATGATGCAACAAACTCGGTTTATTTTGCAAAATCATATTAGATTAATTATTTATTCTTGGATAACGTGTAAACAATAGATGGATTTATTTCAGATAATAATTATCAGCGTCGTACAAGGAATAATCGAGTGGTTGCCAATATCAAGCCAGGGAAATATTATTATTTTGATGTCAGAGATATTCGATTACAATATAGAGAACGCACTTAAATTATCAATGGTTTTACATTTAGGAACTGTAATATCAGCTTGCATATATTTTAGAAAGGATATTATTCAGATATCTTCAAATTTTAAGAATTATAAGTTTGGATATAATGATGAAATTAACTCATTGACGACGTTTATGATTTTATCAACGATATCATCGAGTGTAGTGGGTATTATTTTATTTTCTAGTCTTTTAGAGATAGCAGAAAATACATTTTTTATTATAATTATAGGAATAGGATTGATTATAACAGGAATAATACAGAAATCAATAAAGTCTGATTTAAAAAACACAGAGAATCTAAACCACGAGGTATCAATAATAACAGGAATACTTCAGGGATTAGCAGTAATTCCAGGAATTTCAAGATCAGGAATAACAACTTCGTATTTACTATTTAAGAAGTTTAGTCCAAGTACGGCATTAAGGTTGTCGTTTATTATGAGTATTCCAGCTGTGCTATTAGTAAATCTGTACATAATAGTTTTTGAAGGTATTCAGGATTTACAATATATTGAATTAATTATTGCAATAATGTTTTCATGTATTTCAGGATTAATTTCAATAAGTAGTTTCATAAAGATTGCACAAAGAATTAAATTTTGGATATTTTCTATGATTGTAGGTGTATTGTTGTTAACGCCTTATCTATTACAAATAATCAGTTAGAATATAATTCAATAATAAAACATAAGATTATAAAGTAAGTTTTAAAGTAAATCATATGAGTGAGGCCCCAGAAACAAAATTCAAAGTAAAAGTGTATAAATATCCAGAGGGTAAGAAACCAAAGAGGGTGCCTAAAGAAGTTACAGAGTCATTAAAGGGAGTAGTAAGTACAAAAAAGATTGGAAAATTAAAAAAAGAAGCAATTCATTGTCCAGTTTTAGATGAAGAAAGAAACTTTGTAGAATGTTTTTCATGTAAATCATTTATCAGAAGAGTTATGGGAGAGGTAGATTGCGCAGGCGGACCTGCAGAGTTAGAAATACAATAACAAGACTACATACTTTTTGCTTGTTCTAATTTTTCAGGCAGATATTTATCTACAATAGCCGTTAATCCGTATTTGCTAAAAGCTTCCAATTCACATTTTGCTTTGATTTCCATGAATACGTCAAGTTCTTTATTCCATACTCCTTTTTGGTATCGAGGGTCACGTTTTAATTCAGAGACTCTTTTAAAATCCATTTCAGTCATAGGAATTGTAGGCAATTTATATTTGGCAATATCAGAAGCCCAGATACCTAGCCATTTCGCAGAAGGTACAGTCAAATCACGTAGGTGTGCAGCGCCAGCAGAGCCAGAAACAATAACCATTGCAATATGTTCGCCGTAGACGTCGCCATCAGTCATGATGTATACAGGAAGATTAAGTTCTTTGTGTAAACGTTTCAGCATATATCGTGTAGTGCGAGGAGCTTGTCCAGCAGTATCTATGATTATAGCTTTGTATTTAGAATGAACTTTCTCTTCAACAAATCTGTTAAAGAGGCCTCCTTTTTCTATGGCAATAATCATTTCAGCAGATGTACCAACAAAATCAGCAGTGCTAAGACTAGGTCCAATTAGATATCCGTCAGGATGTGAAGAGAGATTTGCTTTATTTCCCTCATAACCAGGAACAGTATATTCAATATCTAGGTCTCCGAATATTGCAGAGCGTTCTTCAGGGTAGATATTTAGTCGTTCTCTGGCAGTAGAAATGACAGATTCGAGGTCAGTAATAATTGCGTCAGATTCAGGTTGATCGGTATAATCAACCGCATAAGCTTGTGAGGAGTAATAGACGTCTCGAAGTGTAGATGATTTTTTATTAGACATTAATTCGTTGGCAAAAAATGCAAGCCAAGTTAATTGAGTGACTGAGCGAATCTGTTTAATATTTGACGCAGTGCGTGTTACTGTTTTAGAACCAAGAATATATTGTTTAGTTTTTTTGTCATAGACGATATTTCTTACCGATCTACTAGGAAAATGGATTGTAGGAAATCTCTGAGAGTTCAAATCAGAATAAATTTTTTCTCCAAGTTGTTTTAATTGAGATCTAATTTGGACTTTCTGTTCTTCTATGTCATTCTGACGTTTGGATAATTTAGTTTGTTTTTTAGATTTAGGCATTAATTATCGCCCTCTGATTCTTCAAGATACGCTTTAAGCATGGGCTGGAAATTAGGTAGGGTTTTTTTCCCTGACAAGTCTTTTGAAAATTCGGCAATTAGTGGAAGATACTTGGAATATATATCACGTCTTCTTTTTACTGCATCTTGTGATGATTTACGAGACAGATGTAAACGAAGTTGTCTAAGAACTTCTCGAACGGCATTCTTTAATTCTCTTTCAATTTCAGGTCTATCAGCAAGGAATTCTTTTCCAGCGGTTTTGAACGGAACTTTAGTTGAACATACATGAGTAATCAGAGCGAGTGGAGCATTATCAGGAATTTTATATGCTCGTTTCTTATCAATTGCTAAATCTTTTACTACTTGCCAGGCAATATCACTGCCTTCATCATATAGTAATGGAATACGATTCGCGTAACGGAATAACTTTACGCCTCCACTACTAACATTTCCTCCATATGCTAACCCAACTTCTACAATAAATGGAAAACCAGAATATGCAGATGGAGATCGCATAACAATAGTAGAAAATTCAGGAGAAAGTTCACTTATCATACCAGCATTTAGTATATCTTTGCCAAGAGGGGACAAACAATGAGAATCAGGAGGAAGAAATGATTCATAACTATGCATAGCATCTACCATTTGCACGATATTTTCGTATGATAGATCTTTAGGATTAGATGTAGGATTGATTTTAGCAAATTTAAAGAAGTTTGTAGAAGTAGTAGCGCCAACACGATGGAAATTGTTTGTAAGTAATTTATGAAGAGTTTTATCACCGGTGTCTTCAATAAGTCTTCTCATACCTTCGAAATCAAAACCATGCGGATGTGGTTGAGTTTCTTGAGGAGGTTTTGGTAATGAATTAGTGCGCCTCGGATAATAGAACATTTTACCTTGAGCATCAATAAAAGTTATTTCTGCATAGGGAGTAACCAATGCAGATTCTAAGAAATAATCATGAACTTTGGCAGATGCACGAAATGCATCTCCTGTAAGTAACAATTCGACAGTAGTACCAGGAGAACCTTTGCCTTCAATTATTTCTTTATTTATGATTACAGGTTCGTTTTTTTGTATATCTATCCTTAATGTAAACTTGTAGAATTTTTTACCATCAGTTGATGTATAAATAACCACGGGTTTGCTAGTAGTAATTTGACCATATAAAACAGCCATAGTTCCTCCCATACCAAACATACCTCTAGCTTGTCTGAGTTTGTATTTACTTCCGTAGAAAACACGGCCAAATGCGTCAGGAGCTTTAACAGGATCTATACCAGGTCCATTATCACTGACTTTGAGTTGATATGTTCTAGGCTCGGAATTATCTAATTGATCAATAACGGGAGTCATTCGAACATAGATATTAGGAAGAATTTCAGAAGATTCGCATGCATCAAGAGAATTTTCCACTAATTCTCGAGTGGCAGTATACAAAGCTTTAGCAGGATTACTAAAACCTGCCAAATCTCTATTTCGATAGAAAAATTCACTAGGAGAAATGCCAGAAAAAGTAGTTTTAGTTTTCGACAACAGGACCGTCCTCCCATAATTGTAGTCCATCTAATTTTGCCTGAGTCCGACTTTTTTGCAGTAAGGCATAAACAGTTTTATGTTGAGCGCCGGAAATGAGTAAATTGATAGCATTTTCAACTAATTTAATTTGTTCGAATGAACCAATTATTGATATTGAATGTCCGTAAACAGAAATATTTGTATCAGAAAGTTCTTCCATAACTTGCCGAGCTTTACCATTTTGGCCAATTACACGTGATTTAATTCTAGATATAGAGTGAGATGATTTTTTATAATATTGTGTAAGGTCAATTATGGAGAGGAATTTATCTTCATCAAGTAAATTAGATGCGCGAACTTTAGAGAAACCATGAGCAATAGATTGAATTAAGTCGACAGCAAGAAGTGGATTAGAAATCTTGTCGTCAGTAGAAATATGAATTTCGCCACTGCGACTATCTATATCAAGGTTCACATAACATTTTTCTTCTATCCACAATTTAGTTCTTCCAGATTTACCTACTACAGAACCAACGCGGTCTATAGGTATTCGAATTGTTTTGTCAAATATCATTTTCAGTTATTTCCAGAAACTTCTTTTCTACATCAAATACAGGGATTCCACGTTTAGAAAAGAATCTATGTAGGTTTTTTAGATCACGTAGTAAGAAATTTTTAGACATAGGATGAGAAACATCTACTGCAGAACCGAAATCAAATAAAATTAAATCATTGGAATTTTTGAATACGTTATATTCAGATAAATCAGAATGAATAAGATGAGATTTTTGATATAATATAGTAACTAGGTCTAGAATTTCAACTAGATCAGATTCAGATACCTCAGTTTCAGAAAGAGTAGGAAAAGGAGCACCATCGACTCCTTGGAATTCCATTACGAGAACGTTTTGTTTTACGGCAATGGGTTTAGGAACAGGGAGGTTTATAGAATGAGCTTTAGATAAATTTTTAAATTCTTTTCTTGCCCATAATTCAATCAACTTATGCCCATTTGTATTAATATTTTTAAAACGATTATCGCCTTGAATATACTGAAGTCTTTTACGGAATTCAGAAGCAACTGTAAGATAGATTTTAATGGCTACATCACTTCCTTTTGGAGTAACGCCCCAAAATATATTTGATTCTTTTCCAGAATTAACAATACCATTCAGATACGAAAGAGTCCCATTATTAAACATAGAATAAAGAGTAAGAAGAGTTGGTTTATTGAAGACGTCTTGAAAAACCTGAAAATCCTCTGAACGTTTTTTTAATGATCGGTTTGCTTTTGCATTATTATTAACTTTGAGTAGTGCTTTTTTAATGGCACGACTATCTATTTGTGATGACATACACTACAAGTCCTTTGGAAGATGACCTTTTGATTGAAGCCATTCAACTTGTCCAATAGTATATCTCCAAAGTATATCGCCGCGTTCGTCAGTTTTAAACTCCCATGGCGCAATTATAACAACGTCGTTATCACGAATCCAGACTCGACGTTTTAGTTTACCGCGTATTCGTCCAATACGAATTTTATCGTCTGCGCATTTTATTTGAATTAACTCACTTCCCAAATGCTTGACAACACGACCAAACATTTCACCCTCCTGTGGTAGAACTACATCTTTAAGTGACTTTTCGTTTAGAACTTTCCGCTTACCCATTAAATCATATTACTATTAGGAAAATTATTACTTAAACTCTATTGTATGAATTTATAAATTAGAACGAATGAAATATTTTTAATAGATTTAATGAAATCAGGAGATGCTAAATCCAATTTAATAGCTAAATCAACGATATTATTTCCGACTAGATTTAACGTATTAGAAGTTTTTAATAATTCAATGGCCTTATTTTCGTCAATTTGAATTCCACCAAAATAATCCTCAGAAATTTCAATCTCAAATTCTCCTTCAGAAAGAGTTTTACCAATAACCTCAGTATCACATATATTGACAATATTGACCTCGTGATTTTTAATGGAACGAAAATGAAATGAGTTAGAAGGCATATTATCTTGAACCTGCAGTTGTTTTTGCTCCACAGGCTTCGCAATTAATGAAATATAGTCGTTTGACTTTTTCTAGAGATGTATCATAACTATTGCAAACAGAACAATTAACGTATTGACGTATATAGCGTTTAAGTATGAAATCAAATGAATCGGGAGTTTTTCGACCAATAAAAATAGCCCTATCTCCATCAAGCGATGCAGAAGTGGCAAATTCTTTTGATAGAAATATCAAAAAATGTTCAGAAGGTCTCCTCAATAATTTAGGATACAATGAGAAATTTCTAAAGAATGTTTTTTGGCCAATCCAGAAGGTCTCGGCTTTAGGAATTTCAATTCTATCTTTTTTCTTAACTTCAATTTTAGATAACTTATCTTCAATTCTTGTTAAGAGATTTTCATAAGAATCGTCTTTCATTGTTATATGAAGATAAGGACAAAAGAATATAATTGTTTCCAATTGAATGCAAATAATTATATGCAAATTATTACTTGATACGAATTATGAATATACGAGACATAATTAAAGATTACCCAGACTATCCAAAACAAGGCATAGTATTCAGAGATATGTGGCCAGTAATAGATAATCCAGATGCATTTCAATATATTCTAGAAGAATTTGAGAGAGAATTTAGAGGAAAGATTGATACAGTAATAGGAATAGAATCAAGAGGATTTGTATTTGGAGCTGCTCTGGCAAATAGATTAAAAATTAGCTTTATACCAATAAGGAAGAAAGGAAAACTCCCTGGAGAAACTATTTCTAGAGATTTTGAATTAGAATATGGAACTGCTTCTATTGAGATAAAAAATGAATCACTAAAAGATAGAAAGATTCTAGTCATAGATGATTTATTAGCAACAGGTGGAACAGTAGAAGCTGCAGTAAAGATGATAGAAACATTAGATGGAAATATAATTGGATTAGGATTTTTAATTGAGCTGAAATTTCTTAATGCGCGAAAGATTTTATCAGAATATAAAATATTTTCAATCGTAGGATATGATTAATATGGATACAGAGATTGCAATAATTGGCGGAACAGGAATTTATAATACTGATATAATTTCAAACAAGGAGATAATAGACGTAGAAACCCCATATGGAAAAACTTCAGATTCATTAACAATAGGAGAATTTAATGAGAAGAAGATAGTATTTCTTCCAAGACATGGAAAGAAACACAGTGTTCCTCCGCATAAAATTAATTTTCGTGCAAATATATGGGCATTAAAGGAACTAGGAGTGAAGAGAATAATTGCTCCATGTGCAGTTGGAAGTTTAAGAGAAGAAATGAAACCAGGGCACATAGCAATACCTGATCAGTTCATAGATAGAACAAAGGATAGAGATAGTACATTTTATGACCAAGGTACTGTAGCGCATATATCAACTGCAGACCCATTTTGTCCAGATCTTAGAAACTTGGCAGTTTCAGCAGGTAAGAGATTAAATTATAATATTCATGGCAAAGCTACACAAGTATGCATTGAAGGTCCTAGATTTTCAACAAGAGCGGAATCAAACATGTTCAGAAGTTGGGGAGCAGATACAATAAATATGACGTTATTTCCTGAATGTGTCTTAGCGAGAGAATCACAGATTTGTTATTTGGCAATTGCTACAATTACAGATTATGATGTATGGGCTGAAACAGCAGTTTCCCATCACGAGGTATTGAAAACATTAGAAAAGAATGTAGAAAAAACCAATAGTATAATTCAGAACATCATTCCAGAAATTAATAAGAATAGGGATTGTTTATGTGCAAATGCTTTGGATGAAGCAATTTAAATAAAAGAAATGAATATTTCTGGTAGGAATAATGTGAGAATAACAAAATGAGTAGAATTACAGATAAAAAATTAGCGGAAAAAGGTAGAAAATCATATGAATGGGCACGAAATAATATGCCAGGGCTCGTTATAACAATTAACAATACTGCGGAAAATTTTTCATTTGATGGAACAAAAATTGCAGTATGTCTACATGTAACAAAAGAAACATCAGTATTGGCGATGGGACTAAAGGAGTTAGGAGCAGATGTTTATCTTGCAGGTGCAAATCCACTATCAACACAAGATGATATTGCAGCATATCTTGATTCAGAAGGAATCAATGTTTTTGCATGGAGAGGACAAAATGATAAAGAATATCAAGAATGTATAGATGCAATATTAGAGGCAGAACCTGAAATCATAATGGATGATGGTTCTGATGCACATATTACATTACATCAGAATAGTAAATTTGAACAGCTCAATGTAATAGGGGGGACGGAAGAAACAACTACCGGAGTTGTAAGATTAGAAGCATTGGAGAAAAGTGGTAAATTAAAGTATCCAATTATAGCGGTAAATAATGCATATACCAAACATCTATTTGATAATCGTTATGGAACAGGTCAAAGTACATTTGATGGGATTTTAAGATCTACTGCGTTATTAATGGCGGGTAAGAAAATCACTGTCTGTGGATATGGATGGGTAGGAAAAGGAATAGCAGCAAGAGCAAAAGGTTTAGGAGGAATAGTTTCCGTTTCTGAGATTGATCCAATAAAAGCAATAGAAGCAGTAATGGACGGATTTCAAGTAAAGCCGATTAATGAATTAGCTAAAGAATCAGACATCTTTGTTACAGCGACTGGACAGAAACATGTAATCGATAGAAATAGTATCAAGAATATGAAAGATGGTGTAATATTGGCAAATGCAGGACATTTTGACCTAGAAATAGATGTAAAATTTCTACAGGGCATAGCAAAGAATGTCAGAGTCATTAGAGATAATTTAGAAGAATATCAATTAGAGAATGGAACAAAAATACTATTAATTGCAAAAGGAAGAATTGCAAATCTAGTAGCTGCAGAAGGACATCCGCCAGAAGTTATGTCAATGTCATTTTCAAATCAACTTTTAGGCGCTGTGAAGATTAAGCTAGATCATGAAAAGTTAGAAGGATTGATCGATATGCCAAAAGAAATCGATGACAAAGTAGCTAGATATGCACTACAGGGTATGAACATAAATATTGATACGCAAACGCAAGAACAAAAAGATTATGGCGAGTCCTATATAATATAACTAGGGAAGATAAGGAAGAAGAAACATAGACAGAATTAAGACAAGTATAGAGATAGAAACTAATCTACTGATATAGTTAATATTATTCTGAGATAATTTATTTCCAGTAACAGATTTTAATCCGCGTTTAAATGCTTGACCTCCATCCAATGGTCCAAGAGGAAGTGAATTAAAAATACCCAGATTAAAATTGATAAACCATATCCAGAAAAGTAGATTTGAAAATACAATGTATTGATTTCCTAGACTAGACGTGTAAAAATTTTGCATAGAAGTTGAGAAAGGTATAGAATAACTATCACCTGATGGAAAGGAGAAATACACCAACAGATCAGTGGAAAAAGAGAGTCCATTTTGGTATCTATGTAAAGAATCATTTATGTCGATAGAGGGCCTCATTATTCCAATAAAAGGTTCTTCGGAATTTTCTGGGCGACTAGAAAGAATTATTGGATAATCATATTGAACTGATTGTCTCTGAACTGTAAGAATAATCTCATCGCCGGGGCTAAGATTATTAAAGTTCTGTGAAAAGACATTGGAATCATCGACAGGAATACCATTAAGATGAGTAATAATATCACCAGGGAGTAATCCGGCCATATTGGCAGGTGAATCAACAACAATTTTACTAACAGGAATACCATCAGCTACAGGTTCCATCGTATTGACAACACCAACTAAAAGGATTAAGGCCATAAGTCCAACGACAATATTACTTCCAGCGCCAGCAGCAATTATACGACCTGATTTTTTGAAAGATACTGAATCTAGTTTGGTATCGTCAACTTCGACAAATGCACCAATTGGTAAGAATAGAAAGAACAGTATTCCTGAAGAACGTACAGGAATGTCTACAGCTTTAGCAATTACACCATGAGAAAGTTCATGAATTACAAGGCCTATGAATATAGCTATCCAACCATAAATTATTGGAAGATATGGATTTATTCCAGGAATTAACAAGGCGCCTTGTGGGCCTGTTTCACGAGCAATTTCACGGACCTCGGGAAAAGACAAGTATAAAGAAGCAGTTAACAATAGTATAGAAACAGCAAGAATCGAGAAAATAGGCATGAGAATAAGAGATATCCAACTTAAAATCAATATAAAACGGAATTTAGAAAGTTTTTCCATTAAACTTTGACCTTTTTGAGTTTTTAGTATTATTAGAGGAAAACGAAAATCAAAGTTAGAGTTTTTATCTTTCATAGGTTATTAAACAATTTGGAAGTTATAAAAGATTAATTAGAAAAAGAATATTTTACCAGCATAGAGAATAATCAATAAATATTTGGACAAATTATAAAATAACATATTGAAGATACCAGTAAGGCGTTGGGAAGGAGAATCAAGAAAATGGCTCGATGAACTCGATGGAGTAATAAAAGTTCCAACAAAAATGAACCAAACATCAGGAATGGATCAAGAGGATCTCAAATATGCCACTATTTGTGTAATGTGTGAAAAGAGAATAACAAAACAACAAATGGATGGTGGAAGGAGAACCTACTGGAATGAAGGAATAAGTAATGGAAGATTAATCAAAGCAGGCTGGATTCATCAAGAATGTTTAGGATTTAATTCCGGTGTTTATGAGAAGGCGTATATGCCATAATTAAACAGGTTCATTAATTTTATCGTTTATTTGTTTAGACATAGCATGTCCTGATACAAACACTTTAACACTTCCAATTTTATCCATTTGTTCGACACTTTTCTTAATATCCATGGAAATTTGTAAAGCAAAAACTGGAGGGCAGTAAGGAGTTGTTGCATGGTATTTGACTTCAACGGAATTATCTTCAGAAATTTTAACCTCGTCAATCAACCCATTACCTTCGCCCATTTCAAGAATGGGAACATTAATTTCTGGATCTACTACCTCTGACATTGCTTCTAAAACATCATCTTCAGAAAAGTCGTGTGGCATTAGACAGGGACCTAACTACTCAGATTTACTGCTTTCTGCAGCGTCAAGACTGCTTTCTGCATTTTCTGCGACAGAAACTAAAGCTTCATCAACTTTTACAGCTTCAGTTGGACATACAGTAACACATGCCATACACCAAATACAATCAGATTCACGAACTGGTGCTGCTTTATCAGTAAGATCAAGTTTTTCTTCAGTACCACTAAAACCTATATTTTTAGTCCATTCGAAAACACTTACAGGACATGCAGGTAGACATGCGCCATCAGCAACACAGTCATCAAAATCAACAGCTACGTAAGTTCCATGTACACCCAATGGCTCAAATTTTTCTCCAGCGGATTCATACGCAGACTTTACTTCATCACTTTCAGCAGCAGCTCCGTCTTTTCCGGGTCCCCAAATAAGGTAACCATGTTCGGATCTTGCCACTGGTTTCAACTTTTTATAAAATTCTTGATCGATAGGCATAATAACAGTCATTATGTAAAAGTAAAAGAACGTTATGGTCAATATCAAAATTGAAAGGCATATAACACTAGTTATTTTATATTAATCGAATTATCTCAGGTTAGAAAAAATAAATTTTCAACATGAAGGAATTTTTTCCAAAGCTTTTGATATATCGAATTCTGTAATAGTAAGCGAGAACCTAACATAATTATCACCAGCATTTCCAAAACCAGAACCCGGAGTAACAACTATTCCGTTATCTAGTAATTTCATTGCAAAACTTTCGCAATTTTCATTAACCTTCATCCATAAATAAAATGTGCCAGATGGCATTTTTACGTCATATCCAAGCTTTGATAAACCGTCTGAAAGAAGAGACATTCTATTTTCATATGTTTTTATATTGTCAAGAATTTCTTTAGGAGGAATACCATTATTGTAACTATCCAGAGCAGTTGAAGCTGCATGTTGAATGAATTTTGGTGAACCAGAATCAATTTGATTCTTCATTTTTTTAAGTCCGTCAATCAGAGTCTTATTGCCAACAGCAAAACCAATTCTATAACCAGTCATGTTAAAAGTTTTAGATAGAGAATGAAACTCTATACTATTTTGACGTGCATTATCACATTGGAGTATAGAAGGAGCTTTATAACCACCATAAGTGATTTCAGAATAAGCATTATCATACACTATGATAGAATTTTTTTCATTACAAATATTGACAATATTATTAAGTTCGGAAGTTTGTATAACAGCGCCCGTAGGATTGTTAGGATAATTCAGATAAATACCGGAAAAATCAGATTCTTGTAATTGAGTGGTTTGCGGAATGTAATTAGATTCTTCAGATAGATCAAGAATCAAAGGTTTAAAGTCATTTAGCATTGTGCCACCATGCTCATAGAGGGGATATCCAGGATTAGGTACGGCAATTGTGTCACCAGAATTTAGAAATGCGCGGAAAATATGGGCCAGTCCTTCTTTTGAGCCAATTAAAGCGCATATTTCTTCGTCAGGATTAAGAGATATATTGAAACGTTTTTCAAACCAAGAAGATATACTATCTCGAAATGATTTTTCCCCTGCGCTGGATGAATAATTATGATTACCGGAAATTGAAAGTCCTTCGACTAAAGATTGATTGATAAAATCAGGAGGGGGCAAATCAGGATCTCCAATACCAAAACTTATCAGGTCAATGCCTTCTTGGCGTTTTCTAGAGATTAGATTTTCAAGCTTAGCGAAAGGATATGGTGGAAGAGAATTGAGTCTAGTAGAAGTTTTCATTTAAACCACGTAACAACTTTTTGTCCCTTTATTAAATCATTTATAGTTTCGCGTTGTCGGATTATTTTAGAATCTTTTTTATTAATCATTACTTCCGCAGCTCGTGGCCTAGTATTATATTGTGAACTCATCGAGAATCCATATGCTCCAACGTTAAGAATTGCTAATAAATCACCTTCTTTTACATTGCCAAGCTTTCGGTTTTTTGCAAGAATGTCCGTATTTTCACAAATTTGTCCGCAGATGTGTACAGATTCATTACTTCGAGAATTTAGTCTACTAGCATTAACAACATGATGATAAGCACCATATAATGCAGGGCGAAGTAATGTATTCATTCCTGCATCTGTGCCAACATATTTTACTGGGCCTTTTTTGATTGAATGAACGTTAGTTAATAAAATAGTAGAATCCGCAACAAGATATCTACCAGGTTCAACAAATAGCCAAGGTTTGTCAAGAATCTTAGAAGATTTTCTACCATTAAAAATTTTACCAATATCGGAACCAACTTTCTTTATATCAAGTGGTTTTTCCGGAGGCTTATACGGAATACCAAATCCGCCACCAATATTAATGAAATCAAGTGAGATTTTACATTCCTCGACAATTTCGACGGCAATGTCAATCAATTTACTAGTCGCTTTTTTGAAATAAGAGGAATCAAGAATTGATGAACCGGTCATCATATGTATGCCGAATTTTTTCACTCCTGATTTTTTTGCAAGACGGTAAGCAGCAACAGCGTCTTTTTTACTCATACCGAATTTAGTGTTTTTTCCACCAAAAACTAATACACTATGTGAACCACCGCCAATTCCAGGATTGATTCTGAAAGAAATGGAATTTGGAGTTCCAATCTGAAGAAGTCGAGGAAGAATAGACGAACTATCAATATTAATCATAATTTTTTGTTTTAATGCATAAGAAAGTTGATCATCAGAATTATAGTTTCCAGTATACAAAATATCTTTACTAGAAAAACCAATTTTTTTAGCAAGGAATATTTCTTCAGGGCAAGAACAATCAGCGCCACTTCCTAAAGAATTGAATAATTTGAGGACTGATAGATTATTGTTGGCTTTCACGGCATAATTAATCTTGAATTTATCATAATGTAAAGAGAAAGCCGAATAAAGGTTATTATAATTAGAAATAATTCGTTCAGAATCAGTAACGAATAACGGAGTGCCGAATTTACTGGCGAGTTTACTAGTACTGACATTTGCAAAAAAAAGTTTTCCATTAATATTTTTTAGAGGAGTTTGTATTTTCCACATATTTATTTCACTAACGAGATATTACATCTTGCATACTATAAATTCGCGGTTCAGAGACATCATGAAGCCAATGAGCTGCAGATAGTGCGCCTCTGGCAAATGCCAATCTAGAGAATACAATATGTTCGAGTCTAAGAATTTCATATTGACCGGCAATATTAACCTCATGAATGCCAGGAGTGCCACCTATTCGTTCTGATGTAACTTCAAGTTCAGATTTTTCGCGTTTGCCATGTTTACTACGATCAAAAATAAGATTTTCATATCCTTTAGATTCAGAGATTATTTTAGCGAGTGAAAGTGCAGTTCCACTAGGGGAGTCGATTTTTTTAGAATGATGTTTTTCATTAATACTTATTTCAAATTCTTCAGGCAATAGGCCAACTAATTCAGATAGTCGATATAGGAAGTTCATTCCAATAGAGAAATTTGAAGTGATAAGAGAGGGGACTTTTTGATCAAGAATAGAAATAAGTTTGGAATATTGTTTTTCAGAAAAACCAGTCGTGCCAATAATAATTTTTTTATTGTTTTCTACATAGATAGGTGCATTAACAAGCTCAGAATCAGGAACAGTAGCAGAAATAGTAACATCGGCTTTTGAGATAGCAGAAGATAAATCGTCAGAACTTGTTATCGGAATGTCAGACTCAATAATACCAAGATTAATTAATGATTTGCCAATATTTGGACTATTTGCGGCTTCGACTGCTCCAACAATTTCGAAATTTTCGATACTTTCCTGTATAATTGACTTGCCAAGTCTTCCACAAGCGCCAACAATACAGATTTTAGTACGATTCATAATACAATCCATCTATATATTTATCAGAGTATAATCTTTCCCGAATATTAACATCAAAAAAGCCTTCAATAGGTTTGAATAAATCGCTATTTTCATAAACTAATTTAGATTGTTCAAGTATAAATTTTAATGCTTGTTTAGTAACTAGCCCAAGAGGCTGTCGTGAAGGTCCTGAGGGTAAACCAATAATTCGCATTAGTGTCTTTGTTGGAACAGGATTGCGTGATTTAACAACTACATCGCCAAGATTAGTTGATTCAGTTGTTTGAACACCAACCAATTTGAATAAAGGAGAGATGGATTTTTCAAGATTTGAATATTGAGAATCATTTTTCAGAGTCGTGCTAACCAATTCAGTAATTGCTGCAGGAACTAAATTCGAAGCAACAGATATTACACCGGTAGATTTGATTTCTTCATCCTGAATTAATGATACAGTCTTATCGTCGTCTCCAGACAGAATACAAAAATCTTTACCGCAGAGTTTTCTAGTTAGTTTAGCATTATCAAAATTACCAGTAGCTTCTTTTACAGTATTAATATTAGGACAATTGGCATATGCCATTGCAAGATCTTGTGGTAACAATTGAGTTCCTGTACGTCCGGGTATAATATAGGGAATAACATTAACAGAAGGAAACTTTTTTGCAATAATTTCGAGGTATTCTTTACGAATCTCAAGTGAACTAGGTCCGTTATAATAAGGGTCAATAAGTAGAATATTATTTATACCTAGATCGTGAGCAAATTGTGTAACTTTTAGACTTTCAGAGGTATTATTGCTGCCAGTCCCTGCAATAATGACAGTTCTTTCACCTGCAACATCATACACGGTTTTAATGATTTTTTCATGTTCAGACCAAGACAATGTTGGACTTTCTCCAGTAGTTCCAGCAATAAGAATACCGGAAACATTTTCTGATATTTGGAATTCAATGAGTTTAGAGAGACCCGCATAATCAACTTGATAATCATCAGTAAATGGAGTTATGAGGGCAGTATAACATCCTTTAAACAATTCTTTATCATTCATATTAAACAGTACTTTGAGTTAAGTACTGCGGAAAATAAACAGAAGATAAATATAACAAATAAACCTAAAAACAAGATTAGACAATAAAATCAACAGGGCCCGTAACTCAGCTTGGTAGAAGAATTTCGCCAAAAGTGACCGACTCATATAATAATTGAGACATCGGTTTGTCGTGGGATCGAAGCCCACCGGGCCCACATATAATTAAGAAGAATCTATTGTTGCCAATCAAGAGCCTTTGTTTTACTCTTTTTTCGCATTCTCTTGTGAACTAATTTCCAGGACATAATAAATCAATAATTATTACGAATAAGATTCATTTACAAATCAGTGTAATAATCCTTTGACAAAATCGACAATTAGGTTAAAGTAATAAATAAGAGATATAAAAAAAATAAAAGAAATTAATATAAATAATTGCATCGTTCGTATTTTGAGTGTCGTTAGCCGTCTTAGCTCAGCGTGGTAGAGCAGTTGACTGTTAATCAACTGGTCGCAGGTTCAAGATTATAAATGAAAATCCTGTAGACGGCGCTCAATTATATTAGCTATAAAATGTATTTTTTTGAGAAATTCCGATATGACTGTCTCAGGTTATTATTAGTAATTGTTGATTTAAATCCAAAATTAGACAGTTCTTCAATACGTCCATATTCATTCATATCATGTGAATATTGGATACCACGAATTATATCTAACAATAATCCACCGGCGTTCAGTCCGTCAGTACTTCTCAAGTAAATATCGAATCGAACTTTAGAACCAAGAAATGAATCTCCCTCAAGTCAGAAGTAATTAGTTCGAGAATTACCCATAAAATCAACATAATCAGTAGTGTCTGAAACGGTTTGAACGTCATAGGGTAATTCTAATTCAATAGTATTAGACTTAACTTTGCGTTTCAATATGCGCAAATCTTCGTCCACAGTATTATTTGTCTCAATGCATCCACCTACATCTAATTGACAACTCTTGTTTATTCGTATACCACGTTCATACATCAGATTCATAAATCCTTTATGAAAAGCAGTTCCACAGAATTGACTCATTAAATCGTCACCTACAACAATCAATTTTTTATCTTTGAAAGTCTTTATGAATGATACATTGATCGCGATACTAGTATATGTAGCGTTAATAAAACTAGAACCGATATCAGCAAATATTTCTGCGTATTTTTCAGAGCTTTTATGAAGACCTGATGAGATCAAATTAATTACAATATCAGGATTTTTCTTTTTCAGTGAATCATGAAATTCAGATTCCATAAATGGATCGAAACCACTTTCATGTGAGAATTCAATAGAAGATTGAAGATTTTCATTCATATTATCATCAGATAAGAGTCCTGGTTCAACATTGATTGAAGATGCATCTAGATCAATAAATTTTTTTAATTTATTGGAAGAGGAGAATATGCTCTTGTGAAGTTCAAGGTAGATTTTATTTTTTTCAATATAGTAAGCTCCGATTAAATCAATATCAGATATTTTATAATTACCAACTAATGGATATCAAAGTCCATATTCATCAGTTTTATCTTTGTTATTTTCTATTTTCTTATAATATTCAATACCTTGTAACTAATGCACTTACTGAAGTGCCTACGCCAAGAATTACTGTTCGAATCAATTAGTATTAACCTTTGAATAATATAATTTATAGTTTAATCACGGATTACAGAAATAAGGCCAAATAATCCTGATAAGATGAGCACTGCAGAGATGAAATAATATATTGGAACTATTTGAGGCGCAAGTGTTTGAGTAGAAGAAGTATAATTAGCAGACAATAAACCTAGAATAATCAGTATTAAGCCGATAGCTCGAAACATTAAATCTGAATCAAGTTTACGATTTGTCACAATTGACATAAATTATATTCGCAATAGCATAGGTATTAGTCTTTCTACAAAAATGGTGCCGGGGGTGGGATTTGAACCCACGAACACCTAAGTGACGGGATGTCATATACTTGGCCCTCCAAGGAGGGCGATCTTAAGTCCAGCGCCTTTGACCTGGCTCGGCAACCCCGGCATTATTTATTATTGATTTGAGTAGCTTATAATAAATTAAAAGGATTATACAATATAATAAAAATAAGAGGTGTAAATAAGAGATTTTGATAATAACAAGAAGAATATTGGCAATGGTGTTCATAATACCGATAATTCTCGGATTAATAATAGGAACTCAATTAATCGATAATTCGAATAATGATCTAAAGGAGGAAATTCAAGACAGTTGTAATTTAAGATATGAAAATAACAACAGATACATCAAAGAATATGTGATACCAAGTAAATGTTCAGCTCCAGTTGCAATAACAATTGATAGTGAGGGGATAGTATGGTTTATAGAGAACAATCACAGTAAAATAGCTTCATACAATCCAGAAGAAAATTCATTTAATGAAGTTATAATTTCAGAAGTTTATTCAGATATCCAATCGTGGAGTATGATCGCAGTTGATGATGATATTTGGTTCACAGATCATCGAAATAATTTTATATGGAGATACATGAAATCGGAAAATATATTTGAACACTATATTTTGCCTACTGAAAATGCATATCCGGTTCAGATAATCAATATGGAAGATAAGATAATAGTTTCAGAAATATTTGGAAAGAAAATTGCAATATTAGATAAGAATAAATTATCTTCTAATACAAGCAACGGAATAAATGAAATTACGCCAGAAATAGATTTAGAAGTTTTAGGAGGCATTGCAACAGATAATGAAGGAAGAATTTGGTTTACAATGCTTACATGGCCAATTGAAGGACATCTAGGAAATTATAAGGATGGAAAATTCACTTCCTATAAATTACCTGAAGGTATATCATCCCCAGTAGGCATAGCAATAAAAGATAATAATATATGGATAAATGATCACGGGTCTAGTCAATTTGTTTTATTTAATCTTGAAAATAACACGTATACAAAATTTGTCACGTCTGCAAGTAAATCAGACTTTACAACAACACTGCCTTATTGGAATAAATTTGATAAAAATGGAAATATTTGGATGAATATTCACCAATCGAATACTATAGCAAAATTTGATATTGCTAATCAGATATTGATTGAATACGATATACCTACAAAAAATTTTGACTGGGGAGGAATATCGAATCCACTTCAATTTGACATAGATAATCAAGGAAACATCTGGTTTACTGAGTGGACAGAAAATAAGATTGCAGTACTAGATGCGCAAAAGGCTCTCGAATTTACTATCGAAACGTCTACAAGGGAAATTCATATGAATAAAAATGAACTAAAAGAAATCACATTGATAATAGAACCGAAAGATAGGATAATGGCAAATATAAAAAGTTCTGGAACGTTTACAATAAATGGATTACTAGAAAATGTTTCTATAACATTTGAACAAATAGATAATGAATTCGATACAATACAAGAAATACCAATTTTGATAAAAACAGAGAATCTAGAAGTCGGAATATATACAATAATGATAAGTGTAGAGAGTCAAGAAATAACACAATCGATTCCTATAAAATTAATTATAAAATAAGGAAAATTGTATGGGGCGAGGGAGATTTGAACTCCCGATCACTTGCTCCCAAAGCAAACATCTTAGACCAGACTAGACAACCGCCCCAATAACGTATAATTGTCAAAATAAAAAAGCGTATCTAGATTTGATAGAATTAGGTCAAAATAACTTAAGCTTTAAATGCATATTTTATTTATATAGTATATCTTGTCCTCAATGCCTTATAGAACATCACAGAGAGTAAGGACTATTTATTCGGTTATTGCTTCGTCAAATCGTCTAGATATTTTACGCATATTAAATGCAAAAGGACCTCTAAGTTATTCTGAGTTAAAGACACTTGCGGGATTTAAGTCTAAAAAAGAATCAGGTAAATTTGCCTATCATCTAAGAAAGCTAGTTAAACAGTTGCTGGTTACATTAAACAGATCAGAAAGGAGATATACAGTAACAAACTTGGGAAGATTGATTCTGAATTTAACCAGGCAAATAGAGGAACAGAGTGTAATAGAAAGTGGAAAGATTTATGTTAGAACATCTAAAGAAATGATGGAAGAATTCAAGCCAGATAAGATTCTACAAGTATTAGTTAAAGAAGCAGGAATGCCTGTCGATTTAGCTCAAAAAATGACAAGCGAAGCAGAAGCAAGATTGTATAAATTTCAAACAAGCTATCTGACTGCTCCATTGATTAGAGAAATAGTAAATGCATTACTAATAGAACATGGATATGAAGAATATAGGCATAAATTAACAAGAATTGGATTACCTATTCACGATGTGACGCAGATGTTAAAACAGAGTACAAGGAGCGATAACGGAGTTTCGTCACTAATAACACAAACCTCAAAGGAGGTATTTTCAGAATATCTACTACTAAATCAATTATCAAGAGATGTAACAGATGCTCATTTATCAGGAGATATTCACATTTCTAATTTAGGTGTTTGGGGTTTGAAACCAGATACGATTTTTGTAAATTTGAGTTCGCTTCCAACACAAGGAATAAAAATAAAAGGAAAATTATTGAGTTCGGTTCAAATCAACAAAGCTGAAAATTTTTCAGACGGCATTACGAATATCGTTTTGCTGACTACTGAACTAAGTAAAGAAATAAACATAGAAATAGCTTACAATAACTTTATCGAATATATAATTAGTTTCTTAGATAATAAAACACCAACAAGTTCAAAAGAAAAAATAATACAAATGTTTAAAATGATTTCACAGGTTGTATCAGATGACAGCAATCCTTGTGTATCAATAAATCTTACTGTTCAGAAGAATTTAAAAATAGATCAGAAACAACTTTCAAATCTATATAAATTAATTTTAGAAAGTTATGAATCATATATACAAATAGTTGCCATTCCAAAGATAACATTAATCATACCACAAATAGATTCACAGAATACAGAATTATCTAAAAAAATATTTGGAATTATTAAGAAAGGTGGATATATTGCAATAAATACAAATCCAAAAAATAATTTTTCATATACAGGAATAAACAAATCTATTGTAAAGAATAATGCAAGCGGAAACATTGTATTACATGCAGTGTCAATAAACCTACCAAGACTTGCATATGAATCGAATAAAGATGATACATATTTTAGAGCAAAAGTTAATTTAATTTTAAAAACTGCAATATCTGCATTGTCGACAAGGAGAGAAATAATTGATGACATGATTGGCAAAGGACTATTGCCATTGTTGAATATCAATACAGGAATTATTTCTAACCAAAAGATACCCCTCATAATTAATTTAACAGGGCTAGATGAGGCAATAGACAGTATTCTAGGTACAAAAGCTACTACTAAAGAGAGAGGAAAATTAGCTGGAAAGATAGTAGACACAGCTATGGAAGAAATAACTAATTCAGGTAAGAAATTAGGCGAAGAATTCGGATTATCTTCAATAGCAGATGATTCTGCAAAAAGATTTACAAATATCGATATAGAGAAATTCGGAAAAGCAAGAGTCATTATAAAATCAGAATCAAAAGAATATCAACAATCAATAATATTGAATTTGGAGGAACAAGAAAAAATCGAAGAAGTATATGTTTATATGAATAAATTCAAAGGAGGGCGTTCTATTTATCTGGATTTGTCGAATTTGACAATTAAAAATTTCTTAGAAATAACTGCAAAAGTAGCAAAGAAAATGACGTTCTTCAAATATTACTGTAAATTAAAAGTATGTATATCATGTGCTGCGAAGAACGTATATAACACAGAAAAATGCAGCAATTGTAATTCAACATTATTGCAAGAATATCCGGTTAGGTAAGGTATTTTCATAATCAGTAAGTCAGAAATAATTGACCGAATAATAATATATTAATAAAAAAACAAGGTTCAAAATAAACTGATTAAATCAATTAACAGGTATTTTCACGTATAGATAAAATATAATTAAATTGTAAAGAGAAATATCTTGTCAAAAAAATTTATAGCATAATATCAAATACAGATTTATCCATAGAGTGATATGAATAATTTAATTTTTGAATGGTATAAAATAGATGAGCAAAGTGTTAATTTAATTAGTTGTATTTCAACGGACATACATTTACCGGATAATTTGTTAAATGCTCATATACTTCAACTACATAGTAAATTGTCCCAGTGAATTGAGAAGATATGGAAATTAATGATACTTTATCCGAAAATGTGATGAAAATTTTGAAGGCCAGATATTTGTTAAAATTTGAAGATGGAAAACAAGAAAAGCCAGATGAATTATTCAGAAGAGTTGCAGGAGCAATAGCAAGTGCAGATGAAGAATATCAGGACTTTGATAAAGAAGAATCCAAGGAAATATTTTATAAAATGATGAAGAGTTTCGAATTCTTACCAAATTCTCCAACGCTAATGAATGCAGGAGCGCCATTAGGGCAGTTATCAGCGTGCTTCGTATTGCCTGTGGAGGATAATACTATTTCAATACTAGATGCAGTAAAAACTCAGGCCATAGTACAAAAAACAGGAGGGGGAACAGGTTTTTCATTCTCAAAGCTAAGACCAGAAGGAGACCAAGTAGGTTCCACAGGATCAGTAGCATCAGGACCTGTATCATTTATGCAATTATTTGATAAATGTACACAAGTAATCAAACAAGGAGGAAAAAGAAGAGGAGCAAATATGGGAATAGTAAATATCGAACATCCAGATGTGGTAGAATTTATTGAAATGAAACGCAATAACATGAAACTGCCAGAAGAAGCAAAAATTATGAAAGAATTCAATGTTTCAGTGGCAATAACTGACAACTTTATGAATAGATTGGAAAAAGAAGAATATCATAAATTTATTAATCCAAGAACTGGAAAAGAAGTTTTAAAATGTAATAAATGTAGGAAAAATGTCTATCCGTCGGAAGACGAAGTAAAATGTAAGTTATGTGGAGGAGAAGGTGAAAGAATCAAAGCAAGAGAACTATGGCAGAAAATTATTGATTGTGCATGGGAATGTGCAGATCCAGGATTAATTTTTATAGACAAAATAAATAACAGTAACTCGAATCCAGTTAGAGAGTATTTTAAAATTGAATCAACGAATCCATGTGGTGAAGTTCCACTACTTCCAAATGAGAGTTGTAATCTAGGTTCTATAAATGTTGCGAAATTTATCAATGCAAACAATGATGGTATAGATTGGGATAAACTTCGAGAATGTATAAGAAATGCAATACATTTTCTTGACAATGTTGTTACAAAGAATAAACATCCAACAAAAGAAATTGAAGAATTATCACATAACATGAGACGATTAGGACTCGGTGTAATGGGATTAGCAGATTTATTAAGTAAATTAAGAATAAAATATGGTTCAGAAGAATCATTTCGTTTTTCAAGAGAATTAATGAAATTTATTTCAGAGGTAGCTTGGAAAATGTCTGAAGAGTTAGCAGAAACCAGAGGTACATTTCCATATTGGGACAAAAGTGATTTTGCGAAAATTGGAAGAAAAGTCAGAAATGTAAATTGTACGATTATCGCCCCTACAGGTTCGATTGGAACAATAGCAAACTGTTCACCAGGGATAGAACCGCATTTTGCTTTAGTTTTTGTCAGGTACTCAAGGATTAAAGAAAGAAGTGAAGACTTTGAAGAACTTCATTACCTAAATGAATCATTTACGATAGCATTAGAAGACCATAACATCATTCTAGATAAAGAAAAGATAAAAGAAATTTCTGAAAACGGAGGAAGTGTTCAGAATATATCTTGGGTTCCTAAAGAAATAAAAGAAATGTTTCCAATTGCAGCAGATTTATCTGGAAAGCAACACGTTCTCATGCAATCGGCTTTTCAAGAATTTGTTGATGACGGAGTAAGTAAAACAATAAACCTTGCGAATGAAGCAACCAAAGAAGATGTAAATGAGTCCTATAGATTAGCCTATAACACGCATTGTAAGGGCATAACAGTATACAGAGATGGATGCCTAGATGTTCAAGTTCTAGAAACCGATAAGACTAAAAACCTTCGTGGAAATAAATCTACGCATGTACTTCCTGGAGGATATAAAAGGCCAGAATACCTTATAGGAAGGACTTATAGATTTACTTATACAAATAGCGGATTATTCATAACAATAAATAGAGATCAAGAAGGAAAACCAAGAGAAGTATTCATAGAAAGAGGAAAATCAGGAGACGAAGAAAAGGCAGCATATGAAGGAATGGGCAGACTGATTTCAATAGCATTACAGTCAGATGTTGATGTTAAATCAATAATAAAGACAATGAGAGGAATACAAACAAAGAATATATCTTGGCATCAGACAAAAGGTACAAGTATTCCAATTAGATCAGTTCCAGATGCAGTTGCTCATGCATTAGCAGATTCAATACATGCAGAATCGGAAGTAATAATTACAGACAAACAAGAAATAGAGAATAAAGTATTAGAAGTATCAGGTACAAGTACAAATAATAGAAGTAAATGTACAGCGTGTGGAGAAATGAGTCTAATATATGCAGAAGGTTGTAGTAAATGTTTATCTTGTGCTTATTCTAGCTGTGGTTAGAAAGATGAATTTTCTGTAAAGATAAGATAAAGTAATGTAGATCTGATTAATTTTCCATAACGTACTTGATTAAAATATTTTGCAAATACAGTGTGATCAATTTCACTAGGTATCTCATCAGAACGAGGCATAGGATGAAGTAAAATAAGATTTTCGTTTGCTTGATTTAATAGATTTATATCAATTTTATAAGAACCTTTTACTCTTTCATATTCTTCCAAATCAGGAAATCGTTCTTTTTGAATCCTAGTAGTATAAATCACGTCAAGATCAGAAATTATATCTTGAAGATTATCATGAGTTGTTATATTTAATCGGTCTTGAAGTTCTAGCAGAGGATCTGGCCGAAGTTGAAGAGGTTTAGGAGAAATAAGGTGAATATTTGGTTTGTAATTAGAAAGAGCGTATAAAAGTGAATAAACAGTTCTTCCATATTTAAGATCGCCAAAAATAGCAATATTTAATCCGTCAACTTTACCACATTCATTTATTATGGTAAAAACATCCAACATCGCTTGTGTAGGATGTTCTTCACTTCCACTACCCGCATTAATAATTGGGCTTTGGCAGATTTCGGAAGCGTATCTTGATACACCTTCACTTGCATGGCGTAAGATTATAGCATCAACGTATTGGTCCATAGTAAGTAGACTATCACTAAGATTTTCCCCTTTTTGTATAGAGGTGCTTGAAGGATCTCCAAAGCTGATTGACTTACCATCTAATGAATTCATAGCAGATTCAAAACTTAACCTAGTTCTTGTACTAGGTTCGAAGAACATCAGTCCAATAGATTTGCCACTTAACGAATCATTAGGCAAATTTGTTTTGAGGTTATCAGCGACTTTAAACAAATAGTCTAAATCAGGACGGTGAAAATCCTTTATCGAAACAATATCGCGGTTATAAAATGGATTTTTCAATCTTTTGATTAATGTATACACACATTAATATAAATGTTGCAATAAGTAGAATGAACTAAGAAATGACAGAAACATATGATTTGAGAATAAGCAGGATAAAACACGGCACAGTATTGGATCATATTATAGCAGGAAGAGCATTTAATGTGCTATCTGCTCTTGACATTAATGGAACGGATGGAAATCAAGTGTCAGTGGCAATGAATGTTTCAAGTAAACAATATAGTAAGAAAGACATAATAAAAATTGAGAATAGGATACTGGCAGTAGAGGAGACAAATCGACTAGCTTTGATAACACCGAATTCAACCATTAATATAATTGAGAATTATGAGATAACAGAAAAAAGAAATGTAGAATTGCCAAAGAAATTTACAGGAGTATTTAAATGTACAAATCCAACATGTATCTCGAATTCAAGCGAGCCAATTATCTCCGAATTGTTGATAATTAATAATGATCCACCAAGATTGAAATGCAAATATTGTACTAGAATTTCATTAACAGAAGAGATACTAAAGTAATAAACAAGAATTTACATTGGTGAAAAATAAAATAATAAAAAAAGGGTTTAGGCTTGTTCCGACAATACTCATAACATCACTATCATTAACTGGGGCATTAGTGGGAATATATTTACACGAGGCTATAGATAACCCCGCATCAATAATTATTCCATTCATCCTGCCAGTTATAGGACTGATAATAGCTGTTCTATTAACAATGAAATTAGCAAGAATAATTAATTATTAATTATCTTAGCTTCCCAAGATTAATAGAGCGACAACTATTCCATAAATAGCAACGGCTTCTGCAAGTGCAGTAATGATCATACCATATGTTTTTAGGTTTTCATTTTCTGCGGCTGCAGCTAAACTAGCTGAACCTGCTCGTCCAATTGCCATTCCTGCACCGATGGCAGCTCCTGCAAATGCAATTCCTGCACCGAGGTATTTCATTCCGTCGGAGGACACTCCACCTTCTTCTTGTGCATATGCCAAAGGCACAAACTGTAGAAATAGTGTTGCAATTATTGTCAACGTTATAAATGATATTTTGTAGTTCATTTTCATTAACTCCTTATGTTCATAATTACTTTTCCAATTCTTTATAAGCCTTAGCTTTTGCAGAAATGATTTCTTTTTTTAGGTCATTAATATCTGAGTCATATTGCTTTTTAATTTTTTCACTTAATTTTTCATATTCTTTATTATCCATAAATTTCACCTCTTACGTTCAAGTACTTTTTTAACATGTTTTAATCTTGTAAAATCTTCTCTTTCCCTTTCCTCTAATATGGAAGAAATATATTTAATTGATTCATCATAACCGGGAATTATTACATAATCTAATGCGTTAAGTAATCTTTGAGTTTTTTCAAGTGATCTAGCAAGCTCGAGAATTGAATTTTCATATTCTGCAGCGCGTAAAATTCTAGGCAGTGCAAGTCGCATCATTTGAGTTGCATCGTCTAATTTGGAATCAGAGTCGGCAAATCCATAATTTAAACCAATTTCTTTTTCACTAATTGAAATAGTAGGAATTCGGACGTCGACAACGACTTTGACATTAACGTCAACGTCGATATGTGAAGGAGATGTTAGTGCAATTGATTCAAGTTTAGACGAACCTATTGACATGTAGGCGTTAAATAATGATCTATATGCATTAGATAATGGTTCGGACATTTCATTTCTTGCTTTTCCTGCTTTGTCAATCATTTCATCGATATTTTTAAGAAGAACGTCTCTTTTGTCTTCAAGAATTTTATATACAGACTTTGCAACAACGAGACTTCGTTTAACTTTGATTAGTTCAATTTTGGTTGGTGGTGGACGTTTGTTAGAACTTGACATTATTTAGTTACCTTCAGATATGAATCAATTTCATCTTGTTTGACTTTAGTTAATTCATTAACAGGCAATGTACTGAATAAATTCCATGCAATTCCCAGTGTATCTTCGAGTGTTCGATTTTCATCAAAGCCTTGTTTAAGGAACTTACTTTCAAATAAGTCACCAAACTCTAAATATTTAATATCGTTTGGAGCAAGACCGGCCTTTCCTACAATTTCAGCAAGGGCCCTTAATTCTAATGCTCGAGAATATGCACTATATAATTGACTACTAACATTTTGATGGTCGTTACGCGTTTTTCCTTCTCCGACACCTTCTTTCATCAAACGACTTAAACAAGAAAGAATACTTATAGGAGGATAGATTTCTTTTCTATGTAAATCTCGTCCCAAAACAATTTGACCCTCAGTAATATAACCAGTAAGATCAGGAATTGGATGTGTAATATCGTCAGATGGCATAGAAAGAATTGGGATTTGTGTAAGACTTCCTTTGCTTCCTTTAATCTTTCCAGCACGTTCATAGATTGTTGCAAGATCAGTATACAAATAACCAGGATACCCCTTTCTTCCTGGAACCTCTTCTCTAGCAGCACTAATTTCTCTTAAGGCCTCTGCATAATTTGTCATGTCACTAATTATAACAAGAACATGCATGTCCTTTTCAAATGCCAAATATTCAGCGGCAGTAAGTGCAACACGAGGAGTGATAATTCTTTCAATTGCAGGATCGTCTGCCAAATTAATATATAAAATACTTCTTTTTAATGCGCCACTTTCTTCTAATGATTTTCGGAAGAATGTAGCTTCACTATTTTGGACGCCGATTGCAGCAAAAACTACAGCGAATTCTTCACCCTTACCTGGGACCGTAGCTTGACGTGCGATTTGAGCGGCCAAAAGATTATGTGGAAGTCCTGCACCTGAGAAGATTGGTAATTTTTGACCTCTGACAAGAGTATTGAGGCCATCAATAGCTGAAATACCAGTTTGAATAAAATCTTCTGGAAAGTCTCTACGTTCTGGATTTATTGATTCTCCATTTATATCAAGGAATTTTTCTCCTACAGGATCAGGAAGGCCATCAATAGGTCTTCCGAGACCATCGAATACCCTACCCAATAATTGATCAGTAACAGGAATTTCCATTGTTTTACCCAAAAATCGAGTTTTTGTTTCAGAAACAGACAGTCCAGTAGTACCCTCAAAGACTTGGACGACAGCAGTACCGCCACCAATTTCAAGAACACGACCTAAACGTTTTGCGCCAGCCGGAGTAGTAATTTCAACTAGTTCATCGAATGCGGAATTAGTTACGCCATTGATAACTAACAATGGTCCTTTGATTTCAGAAATATTAGTATACTCTAAACCAGAAGATCTATTTTGTGTTGACAACAGCTGCTACCTCCTTATTTGATAATTCATTGAATGATGTAAACATAGTCTTTGATAATACGTCCATTTTACTGAGTTCTTCATCTGGAATTTCATATTTAGAACGAATAATTTGTGATATGACAGGTAGACTACGAATTGTTTCCAGAGCGATTCCGTTCTTTAGAGCTTTCTGAGACTCTTTATAGAAATCAGTGTACAATCTCATCATTTTAACTTGTTTTTCAGGACTGCAGTATCTATCAACTTTATCAAAAGCCATTTGTTGTAAGAATCCTTCTTTAATCATACGAGCTACATCAAGGATTAATTTTTCTTCGTCAGGTAGTGCTTCAGGACCTAATAGACGAACAATTTCTTTAAGGACATCTTCACGTTGTAAGATTGTATAGGTTTCTAATCTCAACTTAGGACGATCTGCATCGACATTGTCAACCCACCATTTGTCAATACCTTCTGAATAACCTGAATAACTAGTCATCCAATTAATTGAAGGATAGTGTCTAGAATAAGCAAGTTTAGTATCAAGAGCCCAAAATGTTTTGATACATCTCATAGTATGAGTAGAAACTGGTTCAGTAAAGTCTCCACCAGGAGGAGATACAGCACCAATAACGGTAACGGATCCATCACGGTCAGGTGAACCAAGACATTTAACTCGACCTGCACGTTCATAGAATTCTGCAAGTCTGGATGCAAGATAAGATGGATAACCTTCTTCTGCAGGCATTTCTTCCAATCTGCCACTAAGTTCACGTAGAGCTTCAGCCCATCGACTTGTAGAATCTGCAACTAATAGAGTATCATAACCCATATCTCGATAGTATTCAGCCATAGTAATTCCTGTATATATACTGGCTTCACGAGCAGCTACAGGCATATTACTTGTATTAGCAACCAAAACAGTTCGTTCCATTAATGATTTTCCAGTTTTTGGATCTTTTAATTCAGGGAATTTAATCAAAACTTCAGTCATTTCATTTCCACGCTCTCCGCAACCAATATGGAAAACTACACTAGCATCTGACCAAGAAGCTATTTGATGTAATGTAACGGTTTTTCCTGTTCCAAATCCACCGGGTATTGCAGCAGTACCGCCTTTAGTAATTGGAAAGAATGTATCGAGAACACGTTGTCCAGTTATAAGAGGTATAGTGGGATCATATCTTTGTGTAAATGGTCGGGCTTGTCTAACAGGCCAATCATGATGCATATTTAATTCAGATTTATTTCCTTTACCTTCAACTATTGCAATAACATGATCTTTATCATAGCTTCCTTCTTTTACAATTTCAGTAATTTTACCTGAAGGTTCAGTAGGTGGAACAAGGATTTTATGGTCAATTAAAGCAGTTTCTTTAACTGTACCTAAAATACTACCAGCATGTACAGTATCACCAACTTTTACTTCTGGAATAAAATTCCATTTTTTCTTAGGAATTGGTGGAACATGAATACCACGAGTAATGAATGTTCCTGCTTTTGCAGCAATCTTGTCTAATGGTCTTTGTAAACCATCATAAATAGTACCCATCATTCCAGGGCCTAGAGTTACAGATAATGGACTACCAGTACCAACAACTGGTTCGCCAGGAGTTAGACCACTTGTAGATTCGTATACTTGTATAAACGCAGTATCTCCAGTAAGCCTAATAATCTCTCCAACAATTTTATCTTTACCAACTTCGACAGTTTCATACATTTGTGCACTGGACATTCCGTCAGCCCTAACTGCAGGGCCACTAATCCAAATAATTTTACCTTTAGCTTGCATCAATAATCAACTATGTTTTTTCATGATTTAGAGTTTAAAAACAATTCGATTTTCAGAAATATATTAAATATAATAGTAAAATTCAGAGAATTGCATTTAGTAATTCTTAAATTGATTATGTATTTAATATATCATGATGGATTCGAAGATTATTGCATTAATTGTTATTGCAGCTATTGGAATTGGAGCAGTTTTATTTATTTTACCGGAAGATAATAACGAATTAACTGTAATCGAATCCGAAGTAGTCATAGAGGAACCTGAAGTAGTCATAGAGGAACCTGAAGTAGTCATAGAGGAACCTGAAGTAGAAGAAGTTGTTATCGAAGAGAATGGAATATTGTCCGGAGAAGTAGAGGTTACAATAGCAAATTTAAAATTTGCCCCATCTGAAATAACAATAAAAAAAGGTACAACGGTATTATGGAAACAAGTTGATAGATCAATAGGTGGAAGTGGAGGAGCCGTAAATTGGCACAACATAGTTGAAGGACCTCCAGGTAAAAGAGGGGATCATGTATTCAAATCTAAAGAACTATCATTCAATGGTGGATTTTCATATAAATTTAATGAAATTGGTGAATTTGAATATTATTGTGAACCACATCCATTTATGATAGGAAAAATTATTGTAATTGAATAGATAACAAATTTTTTTGTTATAACAAAATATTTATTAATAATAAATTATAAAAAAAAGAGATTGTCAAAACCATTACTAGATAGAAGATCATTAACTGCGTCGATTTTATTTTCCTCGATTGCGTTAGTATTACATCCGCCATTTCTACCATTAGCTATACCAGCTCCATATGCACCATTCCTATTTTATACAATATGGGAAATTCCTTTGTACATATGTTTGTTCTTATTTGGACCCATCACAGCAATAATATCAGGAATAATTAATTTTATTTCGCTTCTAGTATTTTTCCCTGGGCAATTAATTTCAGGCCCAATATATAACTTAATTGCGATATTTGGATCATATACAGGAGTTGTTTTAATAAAAAGGATAAAGTTTGTTCAAGATACAAATAATACGAAAAATTATATTTTATCATTTAATATGCTATTCATCATAGCATCTCCCATGATATTTAGAACAGTAATCATGACTGTAGTAAACTTCATTGCATTACCAATGCCTCCTCCAATAGGTTTTTCAATACCAATGGAAGTAATGCCAACTACATTGGGACTAATTGCAATATTTAATTCAACGACAATAATGTATTCTATACCTATTGCTTACTGGATAACAAAGGCAGTAAAATCAGCGATAAATAAAACTTGGATATTTGAATAAATTATTTAAATTTATTAGCAATATCAGTTCTTAACTCTGCTTTCATTCTTTCCAATCGATCTTCGATTGTGTTATTAACAACTACGGTAGAATCTGTGTTGCTAACAATCACACCACCTGAAGTTGTCAGATATTCGTCAGACAATTGAAGAGTTTTTTTGGACTTTGAGGAAATTTTATCAATAATATCTTTAACAATAGAAGCATCTTTTTTATTGCAAGAGATTAAGATTTCAGATTCGTCAATTGAATCTAAACCCTCATTTATGAAAAGTTCCAAAGACTTTGGGTAATTTTTCCCTTTATCAGAACCAAGTTCCTTTAACACGGCAGAGAATACTTTATTGATATTTTTCTCAAGTAGTAAAAGATTGGAATTTCGGCTTTCCATTTCAGCAGTGCCTATAATTTGCCTAGATTTTATATCAAATTCTTTAGATTGTTGAGATTCAATATCGTGTTCTTCATTTTTTGACTTGGTTGAAGATTCTTCAATTATTTTATTTGCTTCCTCCAGGCCAGTTTTCAAAATCGACTCAATAACATCTTCGAAGTCCTTAGAAACGTCATCTAGAATATTTTCACTTGATAGTTTTTTACTCATTTTTATCACCTGTATTAACAATGTATGATAAAATATTTACGTATTTAAAAATTTAATATTATCACAATTTTAATGTGAAAATCACAACAACAATAATAAGTAACAAATACAAATACAGATAGAAGTCCTTGATATCAGAAAAACAAATAAGAGATTCATTAACCAATGTGATGGATCCTGAAATTCACATGAATATAATAGAATTGAACATGGTAAAAGATGTGAAAATTAACGAAAGTAAGCTTGACATATTGATTGCATTAACTGTAGCAGGTTGTCCATTGGCAGATACTATAAAAAAAGACGTAAGAAATGAATTGATGAAATTTGAAGAAGTAAATGAAGTTAATGTAGAGACTACCGTCATGACAAAAGAAGAATTAGATGGATTGAAGATTACAGTTCAGAAAAATCGTGGAACAGAGCAATCACAGGATAAACTTATTTCAAAATTGGAAAAGAAAAGAAATGAGAATTTGATAGCCGTTGTATCTGGAAAAGGTGGAGTAGGAAAATCATCGATAACAGCTATATTAGCGTCAGAATTAAAGAGATCAGGCCATAATGTAGGAATTCTTGATGCAGATGTTACAGGCCCCAGTATTGCAAAGATTTTTGGTGTAACAAAAAGATTAATAAAAGGAAAGAACGGAATCATTCCTGCAGAGACTGAATCAGGACTTAAATTAATTTCTGTGAACTTAATGTTAGATAATCCAGAAATGCCCACGATATGGAGAGGGCCAATAATTAATAATTTAATTAGACAATTATATACAGATGTTGATTGGGGAGATATAGATTATTTGTTAATTGATTTGCCTCCAGGTACTGGTGACGCTCCACTTACAGTATTTCAATCATTACCGCTTTCTGGAATAGTTTTGGTCAGTACACCGCAGGATTTATCAAAAATGATAGTAAGTAAATCAGCAAATATGGCAAAAATGTTAAAGATTTCAGTACTCGGATTGATTGAGAATATGTCATATTTGAATTGCAAACATTGTGGTGAAAAAAATTTCATCCTGGGAGAATCAAAGAGTGAGGAATTCGCTGAGAGATTAGGTACTGAATTAATAGCAAGATTGCCATTTGAGACGGATATAGCAGAATTATGCGATGCGGGAAAAATAGAAGAATATCAGAATAAAGAAATATCAAACACTGTAGAAAAAATCAAGAGTACAATTAAAGAACAAAAGGACAAGAATTCAATAGAAACAATCGTAAACAGCGCAGGTGGAAGTCTTTCTCCAGCATGGGATAAATCAGAAGAACACAAAAAGAAGTTTAAGCTAACTCCAATTTGATTACATTTTTAAAACTTTTTTGATTAATTCGCGATAATCAACTTCTTCAGTTTTGGATCCAGGTGTAGGAATTTGATAAATAAGTGGAATAGGATGTTTGGATCGAATATCAGTGATTTCATCGTAGATAGGTTTGGCCATATCATGACTGATCAGTATTAGTCCAATCTCTTTATCGCTAACGAGTGATTGTATATTTTTTAGGGCATCTGAAGAATTAGAAACCTCTACACCATTAACTCCAGACAACATAAAGCCGGATACAAATGCGCGAGTTCCTAATGCAAGTATTTTCATTGAGAATTATTGAATCTATACGATAATAAATTTAACTGAATAAGAAATATTAAAAAAAATATTGGTTGTCCCCGAAGGGACAACTAAATTACTATGCTGTTTGACGAGTTCTGCTGTATAATACACCAGAGATGACTATTAGAACTACACCTAATCCAATTATAACATATGAAATTGGATTAATTGTTTCTACTTCGACCTCTTCAGTAATTATTATTTCGCGGATTTCCACTTCTCGGCTTACGCCTTCAGGTAAGTCGTCAGGTAGACCATATGCCATTATAGCTCCAGGAACAGAGCCTCTTAATGGTGGGTTTTGACTAGTTAGACCTCTTCCTCCAAATGATTGTAGGAGTAGAGTCTTACCGTTAGAATCTTGTCCAATACTAGGTTGAGTATCTAATGCTGTGCCTAGATTGAATATAGTTAGAAGTTCTCCATCAGATGCAGAAACTGCACGAAGTTTACCATCGAAACCATTCCAGTAGATAACATCACCGGATGCGATAATTCCGCCACGGTGTGCTACTTCGGTTACTCTAAATTCCCATTCGACAGCACCAGTTCTTGCATTAATTGCAGTAACTGTGTGATTCATCTCAGGTGGGAATGGAGCATCGTCTATGTGGTTTTCAATGAAACCTCCCCAGAAACTACCAAATCGAGCTTCTTGTGGAAGAATTTTGAAGTAAGCAGGTTCATTCTTGCAAGATAGATAGACGTTATTACCATCGAAGGCAATATCGTTTTCAGCACATCCTGAACCGTTTGGATTCTGCCAGATGACATCTGTTGATGGGTGATTCTGTGTTGGTTTGTTCATATCAGCTACAACTCGTGGGTCTAAGAAGAACCAGTCGTTGTTTTCGTTGAGACCATCAATACCTAATGCTTGAGAGTGTAATACACCTCTACCACGTTCGCCATTGGTTGGTCCAGCTCGATTATCACAAGCTGCATTACAATAGTATTTGGAGAATCTTACACCAGGAACTTCTGTGATCCAGAGTACTTCACCAGTGTTTGCATCAAATGCATGAACGTGACCCTGTTTACATTGTTTGATAACAGTTCTTCGTCCATCGATATCCATGACTGTTGTATTCCATGAACAGTCCATGTCCCAAAGGTCTTTTGTAGTACTTTGGAAGTACCATGCTAGTGATCCGTCATCAGAGTTCAACGCAACTACGGCTGAACCAAATAGACGAGGTCCACGAGTGTATGTGTGGTTAAAGTCTGGACCAGGTTGTGCTGTTCCGAAGAAGATTTTTCCATTTTCTTCATCAATAACTATCTGTCCCCAGATGTTACTTACACCAGCATTGAATGGCATACCAGTCTTTTCATTGTATGTACCTGGATTACCAGCCCAATCCCATCTTAGGATATCTTCTGGAACGTCACAGGCATCAATACCTTCAATCATACCTATTCCACATGTATCAATTAACATTTGACCCCAAGCTGCATATTCTGCTGGGAACAATTCACCGTTAGGTGGTTGATAGAAGAATCGCCAATTAAGATCAGCGTCTGTTGTTGCATCAATTTCACAAGGGAAACTTGTACAGGCGCCTAAGTCATATGATGCTACATATGCTCGTCCACCATAGCTTCCTTCCATGTGTCCGCCAACAGCTACAATAATTGCATTATTTCTGCGGTCGACAACAGGAGCATGTGATCCTTGAGAGTTATATAAACCAGAGTTTGTTTCTACATTTCTGCAGTGTTGTTTTAATATAAATACTTCATCGCCATTTTCAGCATCAACACCTACGATTGTACAACCGAATGAGTTAAGCCAAAGAATACCTTTGCCATTCAATTCCCAATAGTTCATTGAATGAGTATGTGCGGCTAATGAGTATACAGGTAAACCTGGAGGGTTAAGTCCACGATTCTGCGCTACAGATGGACCAATTATGTCTGGGTCATCACCGTCTGCAGTTCTTTCACTGTACCAATTCATTGATCCGTCAGTCGCATCGATTGAAAAGATCGTTTGATAATTGGTTGTGTAATAAACCTGGCCATCAACTATTAATGGAGGTGCAATACCACCAGTACCACAGAAGGTCATAGATGTACAACCTATTGAATCAGCATCAGGGATTGGAAACACCCATTGCAATTGCGCAAGGTGTACGTTCTCTGCTGTTAATTGTGACTGTGGATTAAAGTTGTGTCCCCAGGAATTTGCATTAATGAATTCCCAATTTCTCTCAGCTCTTGTAGAACCAAGGGCAGGAGAAACGTTTTGTGCACTAACCGATGGGGTTAGGAACAAAGATGCTGCAATTAATAGTGCAGCAACTAGGATACTTACGTATACACGTCGAGTCATGCCCCGGTGTAATGACGAAAAGACATATAAAGGCCACGTAGATTCATATAAATTCTGGATATTTTTACAGATATTTCACTATAGAAGGAATATATTTTCAAAGAATAATAATTATTATAAATTAATTAATAATATGAGAAAATTATTTCCAATTAATCCCAATAACGAGAAATTCGAATTTTTCAAATGTAAAGGGGAACGTTTCTTCAAAAAAATAAACAGAACTTGAGGAAACATGATCTATCTCAACTAATGCAGTACGCATTGGAATTGCATCACAGCCACAATCGTTTAGAATCCACCAAGTAATTTCTACTTCAATTTCGTGTGCATCTTGTAATCCAAAATTAGTTATAGAGCCATTAACAACAGAAGCAGTTCTGCCATTAATTTGTATTTCATAATTTTTAAACGGACCAGTTATAGTTAGATTAGCTTGAGTAATCAAATCATTGTTATGGGCAAGAATCAAGTTATCAAGTTCGAGAAGAAGAGCACTGTTGTTTATTTGTAGGTGTTTCAATTCATTAGAAAGTATTTTATTTTCGTCTATCAATTTTTCTATATAATTAAGATTATTTTCGTCAGAATATTTCAAGTCCACTAAATCAGACTCGAGTTGATTTATAGAAATCATAGAAAAGAATAGTAAAATAATAAAAATAATCAACAGAGATATGTAGACTATTCCGTATATACGATTCACGAATAATATTATTGCATACAAGATAATATGTATTATAATGATTCATATAGATGCTGATACTAAAAGGAGTTAGTTGGCTCAGATTAATTCTAGACAAGATGAGAAGAAGAGATGGAAAATTCTAGCAGAAGATTTAGGAGTAAAAGAGATAGAAAATATTTCAAGTTTGCATGATATAAAGAGGCATATTGGAAAAACCATGCAAAGAGACAACATTCCAAGAAACTCGGAACTATTAGATATGCTGTCTATAGATAAACGTAAACAACATTTACAATTATTGAAAATAAAGCCAACTAAAAGCGCATCGGGAATTGCAGTAATATCAGTTATGACAAAGCCTTACAATTGTCCTCACGGAGTTTGCATTTTCTGCCCAGGTGGTGAAAAGATAGGGACGCCGCAAAGTTACTTGCCAACGGAACCAGCTACGATGAGGGCACTTGAAGCAAAATATGAACCCGATAAACAGATTAAAAGTAGGTTCAATCAATTGAAAAAAATTGGGCACTATGTTGATAAAGTCGAACTGTTGATTATTGGTGGTACATTTATGAATTTACCATTCGAATATCAGGAGAGTTTTGTGAAATCCTGCTATGACTCATTGAATGGAATAAAATCTAGAGATATTAATCATGCAAAGGAGATAGCAGAAAAATCAGTGATCAAGAATGTGGGACTTAGTGTAGAAACAAAACCAGATTGGTGTAAACAGAAACATATTGATCTGGCTCTGGACTTTGGTGTAACAAGGATTGAAATAGGAATTCAGACATTATCAGACGAGATATATAAAAAAACGAACAGAGGTCATACTTTACTTGATGTAGAAGAATCATTGCAGATATCAAAAGATGCAGGTTATAAAATTGTTGTACATATGATGCCAGGACTTCCCGGATCTAATCTTCAAAAAGATTTTGACGATTTTATTACATTATTTAATGATCAAAAATACAAGCCAGATATGTTAAAGATTTATCCGACGTTGGTAGTTCCAGATACAGGATTATATAAGATGTATAAAGAGGGTAAGTTCGAACCATATACTACAGAAGAAGTGGTAGATCTATTAGCAAGAGTAAAGAAAGAAGTTCCTCCGTGGGTCAGAATAATGAGAATACAGAGAGAGATTTCAGAAGAATATATTGAAGCTGGAACTAGCAAAGGAAACATCCGTGAATTAATAATTGAAAGGATGAAACAAAGGGGAGACAAATGTGAATGTATAAGATGTAGAGAAATTGGATTGAAGCAACTAAAAGAAAAGTTAGAAATCAACAAATATGACGTAGAGATAAAAAATACGAATTACGAGTCTTCGGGAGGAGAAGAATACTTCATCAGTGCAGAAGAAAAGAATACAAAGTCTTTAATTGGTTTTGTAAGAATGCGTATTCCTTCAAACAAAGCTCATAGAAGAGAAATTGTAGGAAATACAGCAATTATTAGAGAATTGCACGTATATGGACAGGTCGTACCAATTGGAGAAAGAGATGCAAAAAGTTGGCAACACAAAGGAACAGGAACTAAATTGATGCAGGAAGCAGAGAGATTAGCGAAAGAAGAGTTATCGATAAGAAAATTACTAGTCATAAGTGCAGTAGGAACCAGAGAATATTATAAAAGATTAGGATATGAATTAGAAGGACCATACATGATAAAAATACTATAATTACAAGGAAATAGTAATCATGAGAAATACAAAAATTATAATATTAATATTATTAATATCTATTTCAACAATATTCCAATTTAACAATATAGGCACTGAAGCTACGAACAATATTGATATTCAGAAAATAGAAAGATGGCAAAGAAACTGGGAATTTGTTAACCATGATGCATTTGGAACGAACTACTCGCCGCAGAATCAGATCAACGCAGAAAATGTACACATGTTGGAATTGAAGTGGACATATCCATTTCCTTCTGCGTCGGAATTTTTAAGATACCAACCAGGTGGAATTGCATTTGAAGGTGCAATAACACCTCCGTTAATAGTAGATGGAGAAGTATTTGTTGCGTCAAATATGAGGAATGTATATTCATTCGAAGCAAATTCTGGCAACATGAATTGGATAAATATTTATGAACATAATTGGGATAAAGCGAAACAAGAGCTGCCTGAAGTTGCAGGAGGAGCTCCACATATTCATGGTCTACAATATATTAATGGAAATCTATTTACAAGCACTTTGAATTGCTCTATTGAGGCAATTGATTCTAAATCAGGACAAACTACATTCAGTATTGAAAACATTTGTAAAAACGTCGAGGGAAATTACTATTCTTGGCCCATGTATGAAGGAATTGGGAAATATGGTTCACCTTCACATCCAGGGCCAATTTATGAAAATGAGAATATTCTGATTGTTGCAATAACTGGTGCTACAGCTTCATGGGGGGGAGGCAGGGCATTCATTGACGGATATGACCTGAACTCAGATCCGCCTGAGAGAGTATGGAGAACATTTCTTGCGCCTCCAGGAGAAGGAGATTCAG
>Ga0208391_1000010_pt1 | contig 77557 bp, 75 predicted proteins | sample Knorr_S23_td_Bot_FD_185612 | JGI IMG/M metagenome (GOLD analysis project Ga0208391, IMG submission 185612) | Marine microbial communities from Southern Atlantic Ocean transect - Knorr_S23_td_Bottom_ad_3770_LV_A (SPAdes) (version 2) | ecosystem: Environmental > Aquatic > Marine > Oceanic | place... | reverse complement strand
CCAAATATGGCTCCCATAGTAAGTTGTCCCTCAGCACCAATATTGTAAATATTATTTTTAAAACAAAACGCTAAACCAGTTGCTATTAAAGCTAATGGTGTCGCCTTAACTAATAATTCCGAAATACCGTATGTTGTTGAAATAGGTGATATAAAAAAAGTATGTAATGCAAAAAATGGATTAAAACCCATTATTGAGAAAATAATAGAACCAGTTATTAATGTAAGAATAACAGCAATAATAGGTGCAAATATATTCATTATATTTGATGATTGTGCTCTTGAAACTATCTTGGGAAATAAATTAGTCATTTTTTTCCACCCATTAATAATCCCAATTTAGTGATATCAATTTCTTTAGTAATAAAAGATTCAGATAAACTACCATTATAAATGACTGCCATTCGGTGTGTAATTTCAATCAATTCATCTATATCTTGAGATAAGACTATTATTGATGTTCCATTTTTAGCAAGATTAATCAGTGATTGCCGTATTGAATATTCTGCTCCTGCATCAATTCCCCATGTAGGATGAGAAATTATTAATAATTTAGGATTAGATGAAATTTCTCTTCCAATCACAAATTTTTGTAAGTTGCCTCCAGATAAACTAGAAGCCTTAACATCAGATCCGGGTGTTACAACATTAAAATTATTAATTACTTCTTTAGTATGATCTTCAATAAAATTATTATTTAGTATTCCATGATTAGAAAAATTATTATTTGGAAATTGACTTAACAATATGTTTTCTGAAAGTGTTAGTTCTGGAACTGCACTATGCCCTAATCTGTTTTCAGGGACAAAAGCTATAGATAAATCTCTTCTCTGTTGGGGATTAAAATATTCAATATTATTTTTTTTAAAAATTATTTCCCCTGAGTCAATAGAACAATTTTCACCTATCAAGATATCCATTAGTTCTGATTGTCCATTACCTGCTACCCCAGCAATACCAAAAATTTCGCCTTCTTTAACTTCAAATGATATATTTTTTAAATCAGTAAAAAAAGGATCATTAAATGTACAAGATATTTTTTTTGCTTTAAAATTTATAAAATCTTTAATATGGGTGTAATCTGTTTTTAATTCTTCAAGCTTTCGTCCTAACATTTTTGTTGCAAGACTTTTAGCAGTTTGGTTTTCTGTAGAACATGAATCAATAACTTTACCGTTTCTCATTATTGTTACTTCATTGCATAAACTTATAACTTCCTCTAATTTATGAGTTATATAAAGAATTGTTCTTCCTTCTGTTACAAGAGCATTAAGTGTTTTAAAAAGACTTTCAACTTCCTGAGGTGTTAAAACAGAAGTTGGTTCATCCATTATTAATAACTGAGGATCCTGTAAAAGAATTCTTACAATTTCTACTCTTTGTTTTTCTCCAGCTGAAAGTGAAGTAATAGGTGCTTCAAGATCTAAAGGTAAATTATATTTTGAAGAAATATCTTCAAGTTGTTGTTGCAATTTTGAATAAGAAATATTTTCTTCTATGCCTAATATCAAATTATCTCTGACTGTAAGAGATTCAAAAAGAGAAAAATGCTGAAAAACCATTCCTATACCTTTTTTACGAGCTTCTGATGGCGAATTAATTTTTAAAATCTCATTATTAAAATTAATATGTCCTTCTTCAGGTTCTAGTAAGCCATAAAGAACTTTCATTAATGTAGACTTACCAGCTCCATTTTCTCCTAATAAAGCATGAACTGTTGATTTATTAATATTAAAAGAAACATTATTATTAGCAATAACTCTTGGAAATTTTTTAGTTATATTATTAAACTCAACAAATGATTCATTCATAATCTAAAAATATTTTATCATTATTTTGAAAATTATAAATTTCAAGATTATTTGCTGAATCTTTTTTATCTATCGTTAAAAAATTAGAATTTTCAGTAGCTATTAGAGGAAAATGCCAAACTTTTGGTTTAAAATTTATTCCTTCTTCGGGAGATATAAGAAATGTTTCAATTAAATTAATATCTGGTTCATTAGAAATAGGAGCAACAACAACAATAAAATTAGTTTTTTGAAGTGGAATAAAAGCTTGTGAGCTGAAAGGGTGGTTTTCAAGCATATTAATTTCTAGGGGAAAATTTCTTTTAATTGACTTGAAAATATTGACTCTGCATTGTTTATCATCGCCGTAAATTTCAATATTTACTAGATCATAAAAACTCTTGGTTGTTTCTTCATTAATATTTTGAGACTCAATATCTTTAGTAGAAACTAATTGTCCATATTTAGAAAAATTATCTTTTGAAATTTTTTTAATTTGCAAATTCATAATATTATTTAATTTTTCCATAAATTCGAAAACGAGATATCCCACCATCAGGATAAATATTTAATTTAATATAATTATATTTTTTGTAAAATTTCTTTGGTATTTTTATTTTTAATGAACTATCAGGTTTAAGTTTTGTATTTGCAATAATAGTTTGCCATTTTTTACTATTTTTTATTATTGAATTTATAGATATATTTTTTTTATGATTAATAGCCTGCACAGAAAAAAAATCTGGGTAATTACCTTTAAAATAATGGGTGTTAATTTCAAATGATATTGGATATCCGCTAAGTCCTAATTTTAAAAGAATCCAGTCATAACCCCTCCCTCTTCTTCTGCGTGTTTCCCAACCATTGCCCATATTTTTAGATTTACCAGGTAATAATATATTATTAGCATTACCAAAGTGTTCATCACTACATGCAACTACTTGAGATCCATTAATCACACTTGCCAAATCAATAATATTTTTATTAGAGATTTTTTGTAATAAAAGATCAATATTACCAAGAAGTCTTAATCTGGCCACTCCTCCATCAGGATAAATATTTAAACGAACAAAATTATATGTTTTTGAAGATTTAGATTTTAAAATATTGTTATGATTGGGTTTTATTTTACTTTTATTAGTAATTTTGATCCATTTGATATTTTTAAGTTTATTATTTTTTGAAAAACATCCTTCTAATTGAGCATATTCTGGTTGATTGCCGTTAAAATAAGTTGTGTCTATATCAACAAGTTGTATTTTTCCTGGTTTACCTAATTTAATTATAAGATAATCGTTACCGTCTGATCTCCTTCTCCTTGTTTCCCACCCATCCATCCATTTTCCATGATTATCAAATGCATTTTCTTTAAAAATAGCAGGCAAAGGATTAATAATTCGTGTAGCTGGAGCAAAAAATTCATCAGAACAATTAATAATTTTTGTACCAAGCATTGGATTTGCCAAATCTATCGCATTTTTAATAATATATTTTTTACTCATTGATGATTTCATCTAATCTAATTTTAGCTATTTTTTTAACTTGTTTTATTGATTCTGCTATTTCCAAATCAATATCTTCGTTTGTTAAACGTCTTTTAAACTCATCAATAATAATAGATTTATTTGCTCCTTTGACAGCAAATATGAAAGGTATGGAAAATTTTAATTTATATTCATCATTCATTCTATTAAATAATAAGAATTCATCTTCTGTACAATTATCTAATCCGACATTTCTTTGTTCTTTTTTTGACATTTCAGTTAAGTCATTAGTAATTTTCAGTTTGATACCTAAATCAGGATGTTTTATTAAAATATTTTTTTTTGACTCTATATCTAAATCATCAAATTCATTTATAAAAACTTCAATCATGTCATTCTTATTATTGAATGGTCTCTTTTTTTCTGAAGAAATAGCAATTGAAGAAGTTTTTTCAAAAATATTATTGAAATTTTCAATAAATTCTTCAGATGATAAATTATTTACATCTTGAATTTTCATTTTATTGATAATTCTTATACCAATAATCAGCTATTTCATCTCGTCTGCAAATCCAAACATCATCAAAATTTTGGACGTAATCTAAAAACCTTATTAAGGATTGCATCCTTCCAGGTCTCCCTATTAATCTGCAATGTAAACCTACAGACATCATTTTAGGATTGTGCTCACCTTCTTTATACAAACAATCAAAAGAATCTTTTAAGTATTGAAAAAATTGTTCACCACTATTAAATCCTTGGCTTGTAGCAAATCGCATATCATTATTATCTAATGTATATGGGATAATTAAATGTTTTTTGTTTCCAATTTTTTCCCAATTAGGGAGATCATCACTATATGAATCACTGTCATAAATAACCTCAGTATTTTCTATAATAAGTCTCCTAGTATTTGGACTAGTTCTCCCTGTATACCAACCTTTAGGATATGACCCAAAAATTTCTTTAATTATATTATAAGATTTTAAAATATGATCTTTTTCAATTCTCTCATCTACAAATTGATAATCAATCCATCGGTACCCATGACTAACTACTTCAAAATTTGATTCTTTTATTGCTGCACAAATTTCATTATTTTGCTGAAGTGCTAAACCAACTCCAAAAATTGTTAATGGAAGTTTTCTTTCAATAAAATTATTGTAGATACGCCAAAAACCTCTACGTGATCCATATTCATAAATAGATTCCATATTCATGTGTCTGCCTTCAACAGGTTGTGCCCCTATAATTTCTGAAAGAAAAGTTTCAGAATGTTTGTCTCCATTAAGAACGCAATTTTCTCCCCCTTCTTCATAATTTAAAACAAATTGAAGAGCTAATTTTGCATTATTAGGCCATGCAACTTTAAAATCCTTTTTGCCATATCCGATAAAGTTTCTGGAATTATTCATTTAATGTATTGCCTCATTTAATATTTAAATAAATACTGTATAATTATATTCATAATTATGTCGAACGGTTATTTAACTACACATGTTTTAGATGTTTTCAATGGTACCCCAGGAAGAGGAATAAGAGGGAAAATCTTCCGCATTGAAAAAGAAAAAAAAGAAAAAATAAAGGAATTCAAACTAAATAATGATGGAAGATCGGATTCACCTATTCTAAAAAAAGAAGAATTTGCAGTAGGGAAATATGAATTAATTTTTTATTGTGGAGAATATTTTAAAAATTACACAACTATTAAAGAGCCATTTTTTATAGATGATGTTGTAATTCGTTTTGGAATAAATGACTCTGATCAACATTATCATGTACCTTTACTTGTTTCACCTTGGAGCTATTCAACTTATCGAGGAAGTTAATGATCAAGAATGAAATAGAATTCATTCTAAATGATAAATTAATTAAGATAAAATATATTGATCCTAATGTTACTGTACTAAATTATTTAAGAACTAATAAAAAATTAACTGGAACAAAAGAAGGATGTGCTTCAGGTGATTGTGGGGCCTGTACTGCAGTAATTGCAGAATTAAATAATAATAAGCTTAAATATAAATCAATCAATACATGCATAATGTTTCTGTATAGTCTTCATGGTAAACAATTAATAACAGTTGAGTATATAGGAAATAATAAACTTCATCCTGTTCAACAAGCAATGATAGATAATGATGGATCGCAATGTGGTTTTTGTACACCTGGTTTTGTGATGGCTATGTTTGGAATGTACAAAAATAAAATCAAACCTTCTAATGATAATATTGATGAATATTTAGCTGGAAATTTATGTAGATGCACAGGTTATAATGCAATTAAAACTGCAGTAAAAAAAATGTACTCATATGGAAAAAATGATAAATTTATCAAAGATGAAAAAAAAATAATTAAATTATTAAAATTAATATCTAAAAATGATGTAGTTATTAATACTAACAAAAAACATTTTTATATACCAGGAAATTTAAAAAGTTTAATTAGAGACACTCAACAATCATCAAAACCTATATTTTTATCTGGAGGAACAGATCTTACTTTAGAAGTAACAAAACAAAATAAAGATATTAATTCTTTAATATATTTAGGTAACAATAAAGATTTAAATTATATAAAAACAAATAAAAATTTTTTACTTGTCGGTGCTGCGACTCCTATTAATGATTTAATTCCTCAACTAAAAAATATTTATCCATCATTTGCAAATATGTATTACCGATATGGATCAATTCAAATTAGAAATTTAGCTACAGTAGGCGGAAATTTAGCAAGCGCTTCACCAATTGGGGATAGTTCACCTGCTCTATTAGCCTTAAACTGTTCCATAATTATTCAAGGAAAAAAACAACGTACAATTAACATAAAAAAATTTTTCTTATCTTATAGAAAAACTGTTCTTAATAACAAAGAATTCATTAAAGAAATAAAAATCCCTATTATAAAAAATAGTATTTTTAAATGTTATAAAGTTAGCAAACGTTTTGATGATGATATTTCAAGTGTATTTGTAGCTTTTCTATTAAAACTAAAGAAAAATATTATTTCAGATATAAATATTGCTTATGGTGGGATGGCAGCAACTCCTAAAAAAGCATCAAAAACTGAAAAATTCTTGATTGGAAGAAAATTTAATTATGAAAATATTCATAAATCAAAAAAAATAATTGAAAATGAATTTAATCCTTTAAATGATATGAGAGCTTCAAGTCAGTACAGAACTCTTGTAAGTAAAAATTTAATAGAAAGATTTTATTTAGAGATAAAAAATAAACAATCACACACAATTAGTTAAATGAACAAAATTGAAGAATTATTTTCTATAAAAAAACCACATGAAAGTGCTTCTAAACATGTTTCAGGGAAAGCAAAATACATTGATGATATACCCGAACCAAAAAATTTATTACATGCTGCTATAGGTTATAGCTCTATCACTAAAGGAAAAATAAAGAATATAAATTTAAGTGAAGTGCTTAAATCTGAAGGTGTAATTGATGTAATAACTTATAAAGACATACCTGGTATAAATGACGTTGGTCCAGTGTTTAAAGGAGATCCTATTTTTGCTAATAAAAGTATTGGGTATTTTGGTCAACCAATTTTTGCTGTTGCTGCCACCACATGTGAACTAGCAAGAAAATCATTAAGAAAAGCTAAAATTAATTATTTAATAGAAAAACCTATACTGGAAATTAAAGATGCAATTAAAAAGAAATCATTTGTTTTAAAAACTAAAGTTATACAAAAAGGTAATGTTACTAAAAGTATAAAAGATTCTAAAAATACTATTGAAGGTGAATTATTTTCTGGTGGACAAGATCATTTTTATCTTGAAGGTCAAATTGCTTTAACAATACCTAAAGAAGATAATAACTATTTAATTTATTCTTCAACACAACATCCATCTGAAACTCAACAAATTGTTGCAAAAGTTTTAAAACAAAAATTTAATTCTATAAATGTAAGGGTTAGAAGAATTGGAGGAGGATTTGGTGGAAAAGAAACTCAATCTTTTATTTTTGCAGCTATTTCAGCCTTACTTGCAAAAAAAACTGCCAATCCAATCAAATTAAGAGTTGATAGAGATGATGATATGATCATTACGGGAAAACGTCATGATTTTTATTACAAATACAAAGTGGGTTTTAGTGATAAGGGAAAAATTAATGGATTAGATCTTATACTTGCTTCTAGATGTGGAATTTCACCAGACCTATCTGGTGCTATTAATGATAGAGCTATTTACCATATTGATAACTCTTATTTTATACCTAATATCAATCTTGTATCTTATAGATGTAAAACAAATACTGTTTCTAATACTGCCTTTAGAGGATTTGGAGGCCCACAAGGGATGTTTTGTATTGAAAACATTATAGAAAATATATCAAAATATCTTAATGTTGATGCTTCTATAATAAGGAAAAATAATTTTTACAAAAAAAATAGAAATAATATTACGCACTATGACATGAAAGTTGAAGATAATATTATAAATGAGATTTTTAAAGATCTTATCAAAAAATCAAATTATCAAAAAAGAAAAAGGAAAGTCATAGAGTTTAATAAAAAAAATACAATTTTAAAAAAAGGAATTTCTATAACACCTGTAAAGTTTGGAATTTCTTTTTCAACAACACACTTAAATCAAGGAGGTGCTTTAGTTCATATATATACGGATGGTTCTGTTCACTTGAATCATGGTGGAATTGAAATGGGACAAGGTTTAATGACTAAAATTTCACAAATTGCTGCTAATGAACTTGGACTTTCTACTGATGAAATTAAAATTACCTCAACTGATACAGAAAAAGTACCTAATACATCTGCCTCAGCAGCTTCGGCTTCAACGGATATTAACGGTGCTGCCGTTGTGAATGCTATTAATACAATTAAAAATAATTTAGCATCTTTTATAAACAAAAATTTTAAATACAAAGGAAAATCAATTAAATACAAAAGTAATAAAGTTCTTTTTGGAAGTAAAAGTATAGATTTTAAGAAATTAATTTCTTTAGCACACTTAAATAGAATTTCACTTTCCTCTTCAGGATTTTACAAAACTCCGAAGATTTTTGTGAATAAAGAAACTCTTAAAGGAAGACCTTTTTTGTATTTCTCCTATGGTGCAGCAGTAAGTGAAGTAATAATAGATACTTTAACAGGCGAAAATAAACTTTTACAAGTTGATATTTTACATGATGTAGGAAAATCAATAAATCCATCTATAGATTTAGGTCAAATAGAAGGTGGTTTTGTACAAGGCTTGGGTTGGTTAACAACTGAAGAAGTTTCTTGGAATTTAAATGGGAATTTATCCACTCATAGTCCTTCAACTTATAAAATACCTGTCTCAAAAGACATACCAGAAAAATTTAATGTAAATATTTACGAAAAAGGACTAAACATCGAAAAAACTGTTAATAGATCAAAAGCAGTTGGAGAACCTCCTTTGATGCTTGCTTTATCTACTTTTATGGCTTTAAAAAATGCAGTTAATAATAATAATCTGAAAGCTCCTGCTACTCCTGAAAATATTTTAATGGCTTTACAGGAATAATATATGATTTTTAAAAAAATTGTTGACGCAAAAAAATACAAAAAAGAAATTATTAAAGCTAAGTTAATTTCTACCGAAGGTTCTGTTCCAAGAGATTCAGGTACTTTTATGCTCATAACTTCTAAATATCTTTTTGGTTCTATTGGTGGCGGCCAACTTGAATATACTATCATTGAAAAAGCAAAAAAAAATTTAAATGAAAAAATGATATTAAATACTCAAATAATAAATATTCCATTAGGCCCATCAATTGGGCAATGCTGTGGAGGATATGCTCAGGTTGAAATCACGAAACATGCTAATGGCATTCAAAGTTTAATAAATGAAAAAATCTTAAACTTTAAATTAGATAATTTATTTATTTTTGGTGCGGGACACATAGGTCAAGAATTGTCATCTAGATCAACAGATTTAGATTTTAACGTACATTTAATAGATTCAAGAAATGATTACTTAAAAATGCAAAAAGTAAAAAAAGTTACCCTGATTTATGCTAATTCTCCGTGGATGCTCATCAAAAATTTACCCAAAGAATCTTACTATATAATTCTAACACATAGCCATGATTATGATTTTAAAATAATTAACGAAATTTTAAATTTTAATTCTTTTAAATTCTTGGGTTTGATTGGTTCTAAAACCAAAATGAAGAGATTCAGTAATCGGTTAATTAAACTTGGACATAATCAAACAAAAATCAGTCAAATAGAATGCCCAGTAGGAATAAAGAAAATCACTAGCAAAAAACCTGGTGAAATAGCTATATCAATCATAGGGAGACTACTGGAACATAGATCTTCTAATACTTCCTCTTTACATCAGGAAAATAAAAACAATCTTAAAAAGATAAATGCATAATATATCAAAAAATTTTATGTTGAGGGCTATAGAATTGTCTATGATAAGTTTAAAAGAAGACGGGGGGCCTTTTGGATGCGTAATTGTAAAAAATAATGAAATAATTTCCGAAGGATTTAATGAAGTAACAAATAAGAATGATCCTACGGCGCATGCAGAAATTGTATCTATTAGAAATGCGTGCAACAAACTCAATACTTTCAACCTTAAGGGCACTCAAATGTTTACTAGTTGCGAGCCCTGCCCCATGTGCCTAAGTGCAATTTATTGGTCACATATTGATAAAATATACTATGGTAACAATCGAAAGGATGCAGCCAAAATTGGCTTTGATGATAGTTATATTTATGATGAACTATCACTTGATCCCAACAAAAGAAAAATTCTATTAGAGCAAATTAACGAAAAAGAAGCCATTAAAGCTTTCGAGGAATGGGAAGTGAAAACAGATAAAACAGTATATTAAATGGACGTAATATTTTCACTCTACCCCTTCTTCTTAGACTGGTTGGATCTTATTGTCAGGTGGATACATATTGTTGTTGGTATAGCTTGGATTGGAACGTCATTCTATTTTAACTGGCTTGATAGCAGACTTGATCGAACCACAAGTAAAGAAGATCTAGAAGGTGAACTTTGGTCTGTTCATTCTGGAGGATTTTATAATATTAGCAAGCTAAAGGGCCCACCAAAGGAATTTCCCAAAGAATTACATTGGTTTAAATGGGAAGCTTATACTACTTGGATAAGTGGTTTTGTTCTTTTAATTATTGTCTATTATCTAAACGCAGAAGGTTTACTTATTGATAAAAACATCAGTGACATCAGTCCGATAACCGCAATCGCTATCTCCGTACTTTTTTTACTTGGTTCGTGGTTTGTTTATGATTTTTTATGTAATTCCAAATTGATTAACCATACAACATTGTTTTCAATTACGTGTTTAATAATTGTACTGATTGCAAGTTATTTTCTAACAAAGATTTTTGGATCTAGGGCTGCATATATCCATGTAGGCGCAAGTATAGGGACAATAATGGCAGCCAACGTATTCCGCGTTATTATTCCTTCACAAAAAAATATGGTTAGTGCCGCCTTGTCAAATGAAAAACCTGATTTGCAACAGGGATTTAGTGCGAAAACTAGATCAATTCATAACAATTATATGACCTTACCTGTACTATTTATTATGGTGAGTTCACATTATCCTTTTACTTATGGCCATAAATATAATTGGGCAATTTTATTTTTTATTTCCATCATAGGTGCAAGTGTAAGGCACTATTTTAATCTCAGAAACAAGAAGCAGTATAAGCCATGGATACTTCCAATAGCCGCTTCTGGGATGATAATCTTGATGTTGTATACTTCACTTCCAAAAATACAGGTAACAGAAAATTCTACTTCATTGGATGTGCAAGTATCTTTTAGTGAAGTTAACAACATCATTAAATATAGGTGCGGTGTGTGTCATAATACCAAACCTACTTTTGAAGGTTTCGAAGATCCTCCCCTAGGCATTATTTTTGATACGCCACAAGATATATTAAAAAATATTAAAAAGATTAAAGCACAAACAATCGATACAGATATAATGCCGCCTGGAAATTTAACAGGGCTAACTGATAGTGAAAGAATAAAAATTAATTTGTGGATTAAGCATGGGGCTAATATCAATAATTAATTGGTAAGGGATCCAAAGATCTCCACAAATACCATGTTGCCATAGAATTATAAGGAGACCATTTTTTTTGCAATGAATTTAAATAATCTTCACTAATAGGAATATTTTTTTTATAGGATCTAGAAATTGCCTTAATAAAACCAAGGTCTCCCTTGGGAAAAATATCTGGGCTTCCTATACTAAATATTAAAAACATATGAGCCGTCCATTGGCCTACTCCTTTTATTGAAATTAAATTATTGATAATTTCAATTTCACTAAAAGAAGTAATATTTTTAATAAAATTTTTTTTATAAATAAAAAAATGTGAAATATTCTTAATATAAAGAGTTTTTTGTCTGGACAATCCACATTTTTTCATTGAGGTATCCTTGATCTTCAATACGTTGTTTGGGGTTATATTTCTGCTTAAAGTGAAGAACTTTTTCCTAACCGAACTGGCTGCTTCCACAGATATCTGTTGACCTATGATTGAATTTATTAACGAATGATAATAGTTGGTATTCAACAATAAATGTTCATTTGGAAAGGTGTCTATAATACTCTTCAAAACTTTATCTTTTTTTGATAAAAACTCCTTACCTTTGTTCCAATACTTAGGTTTCATGGTATGTATTATTATAATAAATTCAAAAAAATTGTATCTTATTTAAATTTTGTGTTTGGAATTTATTTATGGATATTAATTATATATGCCTTTTTTCGATCTACCAACTTAATAAAAAAATCACCGTTAGGAGAACTACTTCTTTATCCTATTAAAAATATCATTGATATTTTTTAAGCTGCCCAATTAATGATATATTATTATTTTTTAGCTATATTAGCGGCATTGTGCTGGTCCATTTCTTCTTTAATTTCTGTGGACATATCACGTACTATAGGAGGCTTAGTTTTTAATCGTTTAAGACTGTTTTTTGTTTCAATAATGCTTATTCTTTACACTACAGCAATAGATACATGGAAAACGATAGAACTTGATTTATTAAATATTATCATTCTTTCGGGCGTTATTGGAGTTTTTTTTGGAGATACCTTATTATTCATTGCTTTACAAAAAATTGGCCCAAGAAGAAATAATATTCTATTTGCCTTAGCTGCTCCATTTACAATTTTGCTAAATATTTTTTTTTTAAAACAAAACATGACTTTAATAGAATTAATAGGATGTTTTACTGTTTTTATTGGAGTGGTTATAGCTATTGCATATGGGACTAATAAGGAAAACTCACATAGATGGGAGTCAATTGAAGGATCTTTATATCTGGGTATTATATTTGGTATTTTAGCTGCTTTGTGCCAGGCAATAGGATTGATAATAATGAAACCCATTCTTGATTTGGGTGTTGATCCAATTGCTTCCGCAGCAGTAAGAACCTCTGTTTCCGCCATACTGCTTAGTTTTACATTTATGTCTAATAATAAATATCTTGTTTCTTTAAACCCAATCACAATGAAATTAGTATTCAAATCAATAATAAGCGGTTTTTTAGGAATGGCATTGGGAATGAGCTTATTACTGGTTGCTCTTCAGCATGCAGATGCCGGTATAGTAGCTACACTTTCCTCTACAAGTCCCGTTTTGGTTTTATTTTTAATTTGGGTTTTAACTAAAAAATTACCGACATTGGGAGCTTGGATAGGAACTGTATTAGCTATTGTAGGAACTGGATTAATCTTTATCTATTAGTTTTAGACCCAACTCCTCAAGTCTATCTTTTTCAATTTCAGATGGGGCGTTCATCATTAAATCCATAGCCTGCTGATTCATTGGAAAAGCAATGACTTCTCTAATATTAGGTTCATCAGCTAATAACATCACCATTCTATCTATGCCCGGAGCACTTCCGCCATGAGGTGGGGCACCAAATTTCAGTGCGTTAAGCATGCCAGAAAATTTTTTTTCTACTGTTTCCTTATTATATCCAGCAATTTCAAAAGACTTATACATAATTTCAGGTTTGTGATTTCTAATAGCTCCTGATGACAATTCAACTCCGTTACAGACTATATCATATTGATATGCTTTAACTTCCAAAGGATCCATTTTCTTTAATGATTCCATTTCTCCTTGTGGCATGGAAAAAGGATTATGACTAAATTGAATTTTGTTTGTTTTTTCATCAATCTCATACATTGGAAAATCAACAATCCAACAGAATTGAAATGAATTTTTATCTAATAAATTTAATTCCATACAAAGTTTATCTCTAACTTTACCAGAAAATAATTGCGCTTCTTTAATACTGTTACATACAAAAAATATGGAATCTCCTTCATTAAGCTTTAAAGTTTCAAGCTTATCTTTCGATAAATGTTTTGCTATAGGTCCTTTATATTCGCCTTGTTGGTATGTAATATACCCCAATCCAGCCTCACCTTCTTCTTTAGCCCAATCATTTAGTTTATCAAAAAAACTTCTAGGTTTGTCTTCTGTATTTGTAATTTGAATCCCCTTAACTACAGATCCTTTTTTAACTTTATTTGCAAATATCTTAAAATTTGAATCAACAAAAACTTCAGTACAATTTTTAATTAATAAGGGATTCCGCAAATCAGGTTTATCTGTTCCATATTTTTCTAAAGATTCATGATATGGAATTTTAGGGAAAGGATATTTACCTACTTGGGCGGATTTATCTCTACTGAATGATTTGTTTTCATCAAATATTTCAAATAAAACAGGCTCTATTGCCTCAAATACATCTTCCTGAGTAACAAAACTCATCTCAAAATCTAATTGATAAAACTCACCTGGAGAACGATCCGACCTGCTATCCTCATCTCTAAAACAAGGAGCTATTTGAAAATATTTGTCAAATCCAGCAATCATCACCAATTGCTTAAATTGTTGTGGAGCTTGTGGTAATGCATAAAATTTACCTTGATGAATTCTCGATGGCACCAAATAATCTCTTGCTCCCTCGGGGGAAGTAGAAGTTAATATAGGAGTTTGAAATTCTATAAATCCTCTTTTAAGCATTTTAGTGCGAATTGAAGAAATAACTTTATTTCGAAGTAAAATATTTTTATGAAGTTTATTGCGTCTAAGATCTAAATATCTATATTTTAATCTTACTTCTTCACCATATTCAATGTCAGAATTAACTGGTAAAGGTAAAATGTCTGATTTTGATAAAATTTCAAATGCTTTTATTACTATTTCAATCTCTCCTGTTTTAAGAGATGTATTAATTGTGTCAGAAGATCTTTTTAGAACCTTACCTGTAATTTTTATTACAGTTTCATGATTAAGTGCATTTATTTGTTCGAAATTTGGGTTTGAAGAATCAACTACGCATTGTGTTATACCATAATTGTCTCGAAGATCGATAAATAGTAAATTTCCATGATCTCTCATTGTATCAATCCATCCAGACAATACAACATCTTGATCAAGGTTCTGAATAGACAAATCTGAACAATAATGAGTTCTATAGGTATTCATTTTTATGGCCTATTATAGTAGTTTTTTTATTAATGGTATTGTTAATTCTCTCTTTTTTTCCAATGATAATTTATCAATATTTTCAATTAATAGAAAAGTATCCTCATAGGATCTTTCAATACGTTTTAAAATGTAGTGAAAAATTTCCTTATTCTTAATAATTATTTGTTTGTCATGTAATAATTTAATAATAAGATTAATGATTAGATCATCATCGGGCAAATTAATTCGTAATAAATTAAAAGTTTTTAATCTGGATACTAAATCTTTCAAAAGAAAATTGTGTTCAAACAATTCTTTGTTAGAAGTTAATAAAATAGTGAGTTTATTGATTGAACAATGATTAATTAAATGAAAAATTTGCTCTTCGTTAATATTTTTAAGAAAATCATCAATAAAAATATTCTTTTTATAATTAAGAATTATTTCAAAATTATTTTCGTAAGAAACTGCATTATTGTTTTTTTGCCAAATTTTACCAAGGTGTGTTTTACCTGATTTATTTGGACCTATTAATAGAATTTTTTTATTATCAATTTTATTATTAAGTATAAAGCTATATGCTTTTTTATTTGAAGTACTGACAAAAAAATCATCTATGGCTAATCCGGGTTTTAAATTATAATTAAAATAAGATTGTTCCATCAAGAAGCAAGTTTAATTATGCATTGATCAGATTTATTGATTTTTATATCTAAATTATTTTGACTTAAACCATAAAATAACATTTTATAATTACCATAAAAAGTAATTTTATTATTATTTTTTTGAAACTTAATTTTGTTAACAATATTAGATTTTATTTGACTTAGTGAATTAATCTTTAAATTTATTAAATATAATTCTTCAATATTTTCGTTTTGAATTTCACACATTATTTGGTTAATTTCAGAGTTGTCTATTAAATTATTTATTTTCCACCAATTATTAATAAATTCATATAACTTAGGATGATAGTCTGAAAGAATTGGAAAATTTAATTTTTTAATAAAAGTAATATTTTTTTCTTTTAATGAAAAAAGATTTAAATCCAAAACAATAATATTATCTTGATGCTTAAGATAAATTAACAAAATATGATTAGATTGATATTTATTAGATAATTTACTTAATGAAGCTAGATCCATATTCACAATTTTATTGTAAGGAGTAATGAATCTGTCATTTGGTGAAAGATCAGGTAAAATAAATTGAACAAGATTATTTTCAATATTAATATCATAATTATAAAAAGAATTATTAATTGATAAGCCATTATATGTTAAAGCCTTTTCTTCTGTAGCTACAATTAAAAATATTGGTGATTGAATATCTGAATAGTTTATTTTATTTGAACGAAATAAATTGATAATTTTATCTTTATCATAATTAATCTTAATATCTGCCTTATAAATATTTTTAGAAATAAATTCATTTTCAATAATAATATTTTTAATTAAATATTCTAAACTCTGATCTAAATTATCCAATCTTTTTAATTTATTTTTTTCACTTTTAGTTAATATTTTGTCAAAAATATTTTCAATACTAATAATTTTTATTTTATTTATTTCTCTAACTTTAGCGATAGATATATTTTCATTTGTAATTTCAATTTTATGAAAATTTGTTTCATAAATATCATTTGATAGAATTACACTTGAGTAAAAGAAATGAAAAAAAAATGATATTAAGAAATATTTCATTATTAAATTATTAAACGTTATTATAATTTAAATATTTATTTATTATTAATAAATAATATAGTCAAAGATATGGCAAAAATTTTATATTGTATTAATTACCCTACAATTTCATCTTCTTTAAAAAAAAAATTGATTTCTTTTTCAGCGTTTACGTTTGAATCAGATCCATGAACTGAATTTTCTTGAACATTTAAAGCATGTAATTTTCTAATAGTGCCTTCATCGGCTTGATTGGGATCTGTGGCACCCATAATATTTCTATATGTCAATACTGCTTCTGGTCCTTCTAATACTTGAACTATAACAGGTTCGGAAGTCATGTACTTTATTAGATCATTAAAAAAAGATTTTTCACTATGAATACTATAAAATTCTTTTGCTTGAGAGACAGATAGTTGAATTCTTTTTTGAGCAATAATTCTTAAACCACTATCTTCAATAATATTGTTAATTGATCCAGTGATATTTCTTTTTGTAGCATCAGGTTTAATAATAGAAAATGTTCTTTGCATTCTATTTTCCGTTTAAAAATTGATCCATTAATCGAACACCAAATGCTGTAGCTCCAGGAGAATGTAATTTAGTAAAAGAATTTTTATTAGACTTCATTGACCAAGTAACCCCCGCTATGTCTAAATGAGCCCAAGGTATTTCCTTTTTAATAAATCTTTGAATAAATTGTGCTGCTTGGATTGATCCTCCGTATCTTGTTGAGCCAATATTTTTAATATCTGCTCTATTACTATTCATTTCGTCATCATATTCATTACCTAGAGGTAAACGCCAAACCTTTTCGCCAGTAGTTTCTCCAGCTTTCAATAATTTTTGAGATAAATTATTGTTATTAGAAAACAATCCTGCCCTATGAGTACCTAAAGCTATCATTATTGCTCCCGTGAGGGTTGCGAAATCTATAATTTGTTTTGGGTTATATTTTTTTTGCACATAAGTAATGATATCTGCAAGAACAAGTCTTCCTTCGGCATCAGTATTTAAAACTTCAATTGTTTGGCCTGATAAAGACTTAACAATATCTCCAGGTCTTTGTGCCTTGCCATCAGGCATATTTTCAACCAAACCTATTATGCCTACTAAAGATTGATTATATTTATTTAATGCAGCATTAATCATTGAGCCTACAACAACTGCAGAACCTCCCATATCAAAAATCATTTCTTCCATACCTGAAGCTGGCTTAAGTGATATACCGCCAGTATCAAATGTAACTCCCTTACCAACAAGAATTGATGGCTTTTTATTTTTATTTAAATTCCATTCGAAAATAACTACTCTTGGTTCATTAAAGCTACCACTAGAGACTCCAAGTAAGGCATTCATGCCAATTTTTTGCAATCGATTCAAATCAAGAATTTTAACTTTAAGTCCTATTTTTTTTAAATCAATGCATTTTTTGGCATATGAAACAGGATTTAAAATATTAGATGGTTCTGAAACTAAATCTTTACAATAATTTACAGAATACAAAAGGTTGGTTTTGTATTTAAGTTCTTTGAAAGGTTTGAATTTATAGAGATTAAGAAGAATGTCTCCCAAATGACTTCTGTTGGTATTTAAATATTTGTTAAAATTATACTTTTTTAATAAAAAACCAAAAATTATATCTGAACAAAATAATCTATATTTAGAAAAAAACAAACTAGCAAAAACAAAGGTTATATTCTTATCAAATTTAAATTTAAATTTATCACAAACCATAGATCCAGTTTCTATTAAGTAATTTTGATTTAATTTAACAAGGCAAATTTTAATATTAACTATAGAATCAAATAACGTGTTGTGATTATTGATTTCAGCGTATAAAGTTTTATTAATTCTGTTGACAAAATCTTTGTTATTTAAATGTTTTTGTAAATCAAAAGGTAGATTAAGGCTTTTTAATTGTGATAATTTTGATACAAATATAACAATATTGTTATTTTTATAAGATAAATTATTTAAATATTCTATAGATATGCTCATATGAAAAAGATAAATTTATACGTTTTTATTCAAATTATTAAATCTTGTACACTAGTTTTTTTTATTTTTATATCTATTGCGTGGCTTTTACAAATATCTAGACTTTTTTCATATTTGAACAACTTACAAATTGATTTTGAAAATGTGTTGTTTTTGTCTTTTTTTTTAATACCAAATTTAATTAATGTAACTTTACCATTTATAATAATATTCGGTTTAATAATCGCTTTTATAAAGTTTGATAAAGATAAGGAAATTATAGCTATATTTAGTCTAGGATTATCAATCAAAGAAATCTTAAAACCTTTTTTTTTAATTTCAATTATAACAATTTTCTTATATTTATTTTTAAATTTATTTTTTTCTCCATATATTTATGACAAATATAAACAAAAAGAATTTGATCTAAGAAATTCCATTAACTTAGATAATATAAATATATCTAATTTTATTCAGCTTGATGAAAACTTAATTTTAGATTTCTCCAAAAAAGAAGATGTGTTTGAAGATGTTTTTATTAGATTTATTGGAGAAAATGAAAATATAGTTTTTGCAAAAAAAGCAAGAATAATAAAAGAACCAAAAAAATTTATATTTAATCTTTCTGAAGGGTTTAAATTAAGTTTTATAAACAATAAGATTGAAAAACTTGAATTTGAAAATTACAAATTAAATTTTCCATTAAAGAATGAAAATAACTACAACAACTATGATAAAAACACACTTACTTTATTTAATTTAATTAAATATAAAGATTATAAGAGTATGATTGAGAGGATGTTTGATACTTTAATATTATTAACTGTAATAATATTTTTTTATTTTAACAACATTAAAGATAATAAGTTCTCAATAAATCATATTTTTATATATTTATTTTTTTCAATACTTATAATTATTTTTCAGAATATTATTAAAAATTTAGATTTTAGTTTACAATTTTCTTTTTTATTAAATATAATAAATTTTTCAATTATTTATTTATTTATGTTGATTAACAAATTTAAATTCAAATGAAGAAAATTAATTTTTATCTTTTTACTTTAGCTTCAAAATATATTTTGATAAATTTGATAATTATTACAATTTTTGTTCTTTTTTTAAACTTACTTGAAATTTCAAGAATATTGGAAAAAGAGAATACAACATTAGGTTTTTTTTTGCTGCTTTCATTATTAAAACTACCAACAATAATCTCTGAGATTATTCCTTTTGTAGTCATTCTTTCAATTGCATTTTTATTTAAAAATTTAATCACAAACAATGAATTAATATCTATAAGAAATATGGGTTTTTCTATACTTGATATATTTAAACCAATTGCAATTGCAATTTTTTTATTTGGGTTGTTTATACTTCTTTTTATTAACCCTTTGGCAGCTAATTTTGAAAATAATTTTAATAACTTAACTTCTAAAAAATATCCAAATATGTACTCCATTAAATTTATCAATGAAGGAATGTGGATCAAAAATATTTCTGAAGATAATAATATAAATTACATTAATATATCAAAAATAAATTTAGATAATATGAATGCTGAAGAAATTAAAATATTAAACATTAATAATAAATTCAACAAAATTATAATTGCTGAAAAAGGTGAAATAATCGATAAAATATTTAAATTACAAAATGTCAGTATTTTTAATATTAATAATGATAAATTTGAAAAAGTTGAATTTTATAATTTAATTTTGAATTTTGATAAATCCAACATTATTGACTCAATATTAAATTTTAAATTTATACCTTTTTATAAATACAAAAAACATGTAAATAATTTAAAAAAATTTAATTTGCACTCTTCTGAAGTTTCTCTATATTATTTATCTGAAATTTTAAAACCTATATTTTTAGTAATAATAGGATTTACAGTTATGGGTTTTTCAGGAAAATTCAAAAGAAACGAGAGTTTTTTTAAAGTTTTGTTTATTTCAATTCTTATAGGTTTTTTAATTTTTTTATTAAAAGAAATAGTCACGACATTAACCACAACAATGGAAATATCATTTATATTTTCTTATTTTATAATATTTATGTTTCCTTTAATGATTGGCTTATATCAAATGATACGTATTGAATCTGATTAAATAATGAAAAAATTTTTGATTAAAATAATATTTTTATTAACAATTTTTTATACTAATATTCAATTTGCAAAAGAAATTTTGATTTATGCTGACTCAATTACTTATGATTCTGAAAAAAACATAATCGCAAAAGGTAATGTCAAAATTATAAAAGAAAATGAAATTATTACTTCTGATTTAATTATTTACAATAATGCTCAACAAAAATATATTTTACCAAAAAAATTTACATTTAAAGATGAAAAAAATAATTATTATTACGGGGAAAGTGGCTATTTTTCAAAAAATTTTGAGGAAGCGCAGATAAACGAAATGAAATTACATCTAAGTGATGGTTCTCGAATTGTGGGAAAGTCATCTGTAAGAAAAGGTAATATAGATATAATTAATAAAGGAGTTTATTCTCCCTGCTCTTCACGAATTAATATAAAGAATTTTGTATGCCCTATATGGCAATTAGAAGCTGAAAAAATATTGCATGATAGTGATAATTTATTTTTATATCAAAAACATGCTAAAATGAGATTATTTAATATCCCTGTATTTTATTTTCCTTATTTTGCCGTTCCTTCTCCTTTGAGAAAAAAACGTAAATCAGGCCTTTTAACACCCTCTGTTAATTTTAATTTTTTAGATACCAAAATATCTCAAAGTACTTCATTCCCCTATTACTTTAATCTTGATATAGATAAAGAATTAACCTTAACTCCTGTTTTTAATTATGGAGGTGGTATTAATTCATCACAGAGATTCTTATTTGATTATAATCAATTATTATCTGGTGGAAATTTAAATTTTGATCTTTCTTTAGATACAACTCTAGAAAATGAAAATAATGAAAGTTGGTTGAAAGATGGAAGTATAGTTACTAAATACAATCAAAACTTAAATGAAAAATATAATATAAATATTGAATCAGCCCTTCAAACTTCTAAAGATTATATAAAAACAACTGATCCAAATAATCCTTTGAGCTATAATACTTCTTTGTCAACTACTCTTGACCTTAATGGCTATAATTTAATAAAAGATAATGATAGAATAAGAGTTAGCCTAGCAACATATCAAGTAATAGCTGGTAATGAAGATAATAAAACTACGCCTACGGTATTACCTTTTATAAATTATATTAGCGGAGAAGAGATTTTTAAGGGCCTTAAATATAATAACACGTACGAAATGTATAATATTTTTAGAGATAAAAGTACATCAGAACATTCTCAAAAGCAGAAAAAAATATCATTAATGACGTCATTAGACGAAGAAATTTATTCATTAAATAGTAAATTCAATTTTAAATCAGAAATTCACAATCAATACTTTATGACTGAAAATAAAAAGATTGATAATCAAGATGTTTCTAGTGAAACTTATCGATTTTTTCCAATGGCTGGAATATTTATTGAAACACCTTTTAGACATATAAAAACTCAAACCATGTTTACACCAAAATATTCAGTAATAATAAATAGAGGTCTACCTAATTCTAATAAAATCTCAAATGAAGCATCAACAAATAACAATTATACAATTGCAAATCAAGGTAATTTAAACCGGTATAGTGGAACTGATAAACTAGATAATTCAAAAAGAATGAATTATGGATTCAACATATCAAAAAATAAATTTAGTGCGGATTTTTCTCAAAGTTACGAATTTACTCCAGATAGCAATTACAATAAAGCGATTGGTAATAATTATTACTTAAGTGATGCTTTAGTAGAATCATCCTACAATGGCGATAATTATGGTGCGAAATATGAATTAAGATATGACCCTAATCAAAATTACTTAAAAAAACAAAAAATAGCAATTTCAAATAAAAATAATTTTGGAAATATTGACGCATCATATCTTAACGAAAAATCAGAGACAAATGAAATATTAGATAGTCATAATGAAGTATTCAATATTAATTTTCAAAGTAAAAAACTTTTGAAATATTCAAAATTCAACTTCACGGGTAATTATGATTTTATTACTGATTCACCAAATGAATATACTTTTGGTTATAGTTATTTTGATGAATGCTTTGGAATAAATTTAGATTATAGAAGAAATTTTTACACAGATAATAGTTTAAAACCACAAGATATATTAACTTTAATGTTTTCATTTAAAAATCTTGGATCATATAAATCGACAAATTTAGCTGTATCTGAAACAGATAAACAAGATATAATATGGGAAAATTTCAGTGTTAGTGATGAAATGTTCAATTAAACAATTATTATTTGTAATTATTATTTTGATTTGCCAACCTTCTTTTGGAAAGAATGTAAATAATTTATTATTTTCTTTAAATAATAAAATTTATACTACGATAGATCTTGAAAATAGAATAAATTATTTAAGATTAATAAATAGCACTTTAACAAATTATGAAGAAATATTAGATGATTATATAAAAGTTATTTTTTTTGATCAATATTATAGAAATAAAAATGAAAATGAAAATGAACTATTTGATATAGTTAATAAATATTATAAAGATTTAATAAAGAACAATGAAAAAATAAATTCTCAAAATAATTATCAAAAAGATATAATTTTTCAACAAATAAAATTAGATATGCAGAGAAAAATTCTAATTGAGAGAGAATTGGATAAATATAGAGATTTAATTTTTACAGATAATATATCTGAAATTAATAACATTTATAATATCTATATATCATACATATCAATAGATAAAGATACTAAAGAAAAATTAGAAAATTTACTAAACAAAAAAGAATTAGAAAATTTTTTAGAGGTCAAAAGATTATTAGATGAAAATGAATTTGATTATCTTTTCAAAACTAAAAAATTAAATAATACGGAGAAACTTGATATCTCAATAAAAGAGGCAATTGAGAAAAATTACAAAAATTTTATTTTAGATACATCAGACAATTTTATCATAGGAAAAATTGATAAAATAATAAAAAATGATAAAAATATTAATTTTAGATTATTAGAAATTCAAACTAATGTTTTCATTGATAATAATTTACTTAAATGTGAAAATATTGAGAATCTAAAAAAAAATGTTGGTATTAAAATTGTTGAAAGAAACGATATAAAATACAGTTCATTGAATGACTACATTAAAGAAAATATGTCTTCAATTAATGATTTTATATTATTCAAAAAAGATAGCTTTAATATATATGTTTTATTATGCGACATAACATATAATAATGAATATTTTGATAATATAAATATTAATGAAAATATAGATCTAATAGTCAAAAAAATTGAAAATGATTTAATTTTTAATAAAAGTACTAAATATAATTTTTATCTAAAATAGTGAATTATATAGCGATTACAATTGGTGATATTAATGGAATAGGAATAGAAATATTCATTAAATTATGGAAGTTAAAAAAAAATAATAAATTTGTTTTGTTTTCAAACCGAAATCTAATTAAAATATTTTTTAAAAGAAAAAAAATTAATATTCCTATTAACTTGGTTAATAATAATTTATATGATTTTAAGAAAAATTATCTAAATATTTATGACTATAAAGCAAAAAATAATGAAGAAAATGCATATAAAGCATTAATTCATAGTTATAATCTATCTAAAAAAGGTTATTTTATTGGGATTTTAACTTTACCTCTAAATAAAGAAAAAATAATTAAAAAAATTAATTCAAAGTTTATAGGACAAACTGAAACTTACCAAAAATTGGATAATAAAAAATATCCTAATATGCTATTTATTAAAAATAATTTAATTTTTGCGACTTTAACAACTCACATTAGATTAAAAGATATTACTAAACATTTATCAAATAAAAAATATATTTATAATAAGATTTTTCATATAAATAAAACTCTTATAAATGATTTTGGAATAAAAAATCCCAAAATAATTATTGCAGGTATTAACCCTCATGCTGGAGAAAATAATTGTATTGGAAATGAAGAGACTATATTTCTTAAGCCTGTAATAAAAAAACTAATAGAAAATAATATCAATATATACGGCCCTTATTCTGGAGATTCAGTTTTAACTAAAAAAAATATGAAAAATTATAATTGTTTTATATTTAATTATCATGATCAAGCATTAATACCTTTTAAAATGATCAGCAACAATACGGGAATTAATTATACTTCAGGATTAAGTATAATTAGAGTCTCACCTGATCATGGAACAGCTTATGACATAGTAGGTAAAAAAATAGGCAATATAAAAGGTTTGATTAATTGTGTTAATTTAATTAAAAAAATTTACAAAAATAGAAAAAAAATTGCTAATTCCTAAAAAATCATTAGGTCAAAACTATTTACTAGATAGAAATATTGCCAAAAAAATAATCGATTCTATTAATATACTAAATCAAACAATAATTGAGATAGGTCCAGGTACTGGAAAAATAACAGACGAAATAATAAAAGAAATTCCAAAAAAATTGATAATAATTGAAAAAGATAACAAATTATATGAGCTCTTATTAAAAAAATATACTAATATCAATAATGTAGAGATCTTTAATATCGACGCTTTTGATTATGATTATTCTGTTCACAAAGACGCAAAAATAATATCTAACTTACCATATAACATAAGCACAAAATTAATCATTAAACTATTATGCGATTATAAGATCTTTTCTGAAATGCTATTCATGGTACAAAAAGAAGTAGCATATAAAATGGATTATAACAAAAATAGCAAAAATAATAAATTGAAACTTATTGTAGAAGCTACTTCTAATTTTAAAATTATACATAACTTATCAAACAAAGTATTTTATCCAAAACCTAAAGTTCAATCTTCAATAATCAAAATAATACCAAAAAATAATATTGATATAAATCTTCAAAAATTATTATTGTTTTCAAAAGAAATATTCAAAAATAAAAGAAAAAAAATTAAAAATATTTTTAGATCAGACTTAATGGACAAAAAATTAAAAAAATTAATAGATAAAAGAGCTGAGGATTTAAAGACAAATGAATTATTATATTTATTTAATGAATTTTAATTTTTTATTAACTTTATACTCAATTGAAGAAATTAGGATGTCATGATTAATAATATTTAATAAATTGTTAACAGTTTCGTTTATATTTTCATTTATTAGTACATATTTGTAATCTGTATAGTGATTAATTTCCCTGATTGCATGAGATAATCTTATTGAAATTTCTTTTTTATTATCTCTACCTCTTTTTTCTAATCGCCTTTTAAGTTCTTTTTTATTAGGGGGTAAAATAAAAAAATCAATTATTTGATTTGCTGGAAAGTTATTTCGCAATTTACGTGCACCTTGCCAATCAATATCAAATAAAATATGATTATTATTTTTAAAAGCTTTATTAATATTTGAGTGAGGAGAACCATAATGATTTCTAAATACCCTCGCAAACTCAATAAAGAAATTTTTCTTTATTAGGGCAAAAAATTTTTCCTTATTAATAAAATAGTAATCTTTACCATGAATCTCGTTAATTCTTTTATGACGAGTTGTATATGAAATTGATAATTCAACATTCTTTATTTTTTTTAATAAATATTTACAAATGGTGGTTTTACCAGCACCAGATGGAGAGGAAATAATAATTAATTTTTTAAATCTTTTTTCTGTATTCATTCAATTTAATTTTATGCTCTTTAAAGTTTTTTGAAAAAATATGTTTTTTCTCTAATATATTATAAAAATAAAATAAAAAATCACTTTTAGGATTTTCCAATACTATTTTAACTGTTTCCGGACCAACATAACTAATTAAATCAGGTGGTAAACCATATATATAATATGTATTAAAAGGATGTTGTATTTTTAAATCAGTTAATGTTAATTTTCTATTTAATTTAAACTTTCCTTCAGTTAAAGTAAATATAACTGTAGCATCAATTTGTAATCTCATATTATTTTTTAATCGATTGAAAATCACTGAAGCAATTAATTTTCTATCATCAATATTATTAGCTTCTTTCTCAATTAATGAAGAAATAATTAATATTTCTTTTTCTGTATATAAATTAAGCAATTCATTATTTTGGAATTTATCAAAAAATTTCTTTTTATCTAAATGCAAAAGATTAAAAAATTCATCTAATGAATTTGATGAATTAATATAATAAGTATCAGATAAAAGGGTATCATAATCTATTATCGCATGTGTTGTAAAAAATTTTTTTAAATAATTTGTTAATTGGTATTTTTCCCAACCTTCAATAATAGTGATTTCATAATTTATATTACTTGCTTTTGAAACAGTTTTTAAAACAGATAATATATTTGAATTTTTTTCAATTAAGAAATCGCCATAATTTATAGGAGAAAAATACTTATTTGAAAATTTAATTAATAAATAATATATTTTTTTTTGTAAATAATTTTTATCAATTATTATTTTTTCTGAAATTTTACTTATACTATCTCCTTTTGCTATTTTAATTATGTGCTTATCATTAAATAAGAATTGAAAATGAACAATGTAGTATGAATAAAATAAAAAAATAATTACACTAAATAGACTTAAATAATAACGCAGCGTTTGTTCCTCCAAATCCAAATGAATTGCTAAGTGCTATTTCAACTTTATGATCAATAGAGTTATGTGGTACAAGATCTACCTTAAAATTATGAGATGGATTATATAAATTTAAAGTTGCAGGTACTATGTTGTGCTTAATACTTAGAATAGTAATTATTGCTTCAACACTACCCGCTGCACCTAATAAATGGCCTATTGAAGATTTTGTTGAACTTATTTTTATTTTATCGTTACCACCAGTTAATCGCATTATTGCACTTAACTCTATATCATCTCCTATAAGAGTAGAAGTACCATGTGCATTTATATAATTTATCTCATCTGGATTAACAGAAGACATTTTTAATGCCTCTGACATTGCACGAAAACCGCCTGACCCATCTTCGCTTGGTGTAGTAATATGGTGAGCATCTCCTGACATTCCATAACCGATCAGTTCAGCATATATTTTTGCACCTCTTTTTTTTGCATTTTCATAATCCTCTAACACCACTATACCCGCCCCTTCTCCTATCACAAATCCATCTCTATCTTTGTCCCAAGGCCTTGAAGCTTTAGTGGGTTGATCATTATATTTAGTGGAAAGACTCCTAGCTGCACAAAAACCTGCTATTCCCAGTTTGCATACTGCTGCTTCTGAACCTCCGGCAATCATTATTTCTGCAGCACCTCTCTTAATCATTTCAGCTGCATCTCCAATAGAATGTGCTCCAGTTGCACAAGCAGTTACAACAGAATGATTTGGTCCTTTAAATCCAAATTTAATTGAAATTTGACCCGAAGTTAAATTTATTAAAGAAGAAGGTATGAAAAAAGGAGATATTTTTCTTGAACCTTTTTCATTTAAAGTAATAGAACCATTATAAATTGTTTCTAAACCGCCTATTCCTGATCCAACTGAAACACCAACTCTTAATTTTGATTTATCATCTAATGCCATCAATCCAGCATCTTCCACTGCCATTTTTGAAGCTATTAAACCGTATTGTATAAATCTATCATTTCTATTTATTTCTCTAGTTTCTAAATATTTGCTTCTATCAACATAATATTCGTCTTTTTCATTGTGAGAAATATATCCGGCTATCTTGCATGGTAAATCAGAAACGTCGAAAGAAGAAATTTTTCTTATACCTGATTTGCCTGCAATTAAATTATCCCAAGTTTCAGAGACATTATTACCTATAGAAGAAAGTAGACCTAGACCTGTAATAACTACCCTACTCATAAATGATATTTAAAATTGATTGAATATTATGATTTGCCTTTAATAAAATCAATTGCATTTTTAACAGTTAATATTGTTTCTGCTGCATCATCTGGAATTTCAATACTAAATTTTTCTTCAAAAGCCATTACTAACTCAACTGTATCCAAACTATCAGCTCCAAGATCATCAATAAACCTTGCTTCTGGAGTTACTTTCGATTCATCTATTCCTAGATGTTCAACAACTATTTTCTTAACTTGCTCTTCTATGTCACTCATAAATATACTCCTATTTTCTATTAATATATTATTTAGATTATCGTTAAAGTTAGTGTCAATAACTTATAACATTAACATTCCTCCATTAACATGGAAAGTTTGCCCTGTAATATAAGAAGATACGTCAGAAGCTAAATAAACTGCTAAATTTGCAATATCATCAGGGTGTCCAAATTTTTTCATTGGAATTTTTTCCATAATACTATTTTTTTGCTTATCATTTAATTTTTCAGTCATAGGAGTCTGTATAAAACCCGGAGCAATTAAATTAATATTGATATTTCTCTGAGCTACCTCTAGGGCGAGTGATTTATACATGGATATCATACCTGATTTTGAGGCAGTATAATTTGTTTGTCCAGGATTTCCAGTATTTGCCACAACAGATGTAATTCCAATGATATTACCTTTTTTATTCTTAATCATATTGGGTAGTATTGACTTAAGTATGAAAAAATTAGAATTCAAATTAACATTAATAACTTCATTCCATTGATCCACTTTCATTCTTAAAAACAGATTATCTTTTGATATTCCTGCATTGTTAATAAAGATATCAATATCAGTATTTTCTTCGGTTATTTTAGATATTGAAGAAGGTAAAGAATTTAAATCAGATAAATTTAACAAATAATATGTATTTTCATTTCCAAATTTATTTTTAAGTTCATTTAATTTATTATTATCAGAAGATGTAAAAATAATTTTACATTCCATTTTTAAAAAAATTTTACTAAGAGATGAACCAATGCCACCTGAAGAACCAGTGATCAAAACTTTTTTATTTTTTAAATTGAAATTCATCTTTAAATCTCATTATATCAGAAATATTTTCAATATTGTGTACTTTAAATTTATTTGAAATCTTTTTTATCAAGCCAGTTAAGATTTTTCCAGGTCCAATTTCTATAATCGTATCTTCTTGCATTTTTTCTAAAAATTGGACGCTTTCAACCCATTTCACTCTATTTGACATTTGTTTGGAAAGGTTGTTAGATAGAACTGTTTTATCTTTTGAACTGACTGCAGTATAGTTTGATATAATTGGAATACGAGGATCTTTAAAAATAGAATTATCTATAAAATGTTTCATTTTCTTTTCTGCTTTTAACATTATTTTCGAATGAAAAGCTGCTGAAACATTCAAAAAAATAAATTTTTTTGCGCCATTTTGTTTAAATATTTTTTCTGATTGAATTAAATTTTCTTTAATACCTGAAATTACTATTTGCATAGGAGAATTGTCATTAGCAATTTCAACTTTTAAATCATTATCAACAATTATTTTTTCTACTGAATTGCAATTCAGTCCAATAATTGCAACCATACCAGATTGGTTAACTGCATATGCATTTTGCATTAACTCACCTCTTATTTTCAATAGTTTAGAACATTCTTCTAGTGATAAAGTATCAGAAGCAGTTAAGGCTAAATATTCACCTAGAGAATGCCCAAGCATATATTTAATGTTTAGAGAATCTAGATCAATTTCTTCTTTAAATACTCTATATATTGACATAGATGCACAAAATATAGCCAATTGAGTATACTGAGTAATGTCAAGGAACCCTTCAGAATTTTCAAAAATTATATCTTTAATATTAATTTTTGTGGTATCTTGTATAAGACTAAAGATATGTTTAGCAGAGTCAAAATTATCATAGAAATCTCTAGACATTCCAACAAACTGACTACCTTGACCAGGAAATACAATAATTGACATTTTCAACTTGATTTATTTTAATTATTTAATATAGGCAAGTTTAACTTCACTTAAAGATGTCTTTTTAAGTTTTAACCAAGGGGTTTATGAATAAATTTGAAGCAGTTTTACTATTTAGCCCTAATTTATCAAGCCCTCTAATTACCAAAGAAGAAAAGAGTTTTACAAAAAATATTGAAAACTCTAAAGGAAAAGTAATTTCAATCGAGGAATGGGGTCTCAAAGATATAAGTTTTAGTATAAACAATTATAAAAAAGCTTTTTATAAATTTTATCAATTAGAAATAAAAGGAACAAATCTGCAAGATATAAAAAAAACCTTAACCCAAAATGAAAAAATATTAAGACATTTATTTGTCAAAGTACAAAAACATCAAAATCTACCATCAAAAATGATCAATGAAGAAAAATAAATCTACTAGAACAAGGTCAAGGGACGATAGAAAAAATTCTCCTTTTGAGGATAGAAAAAAATTCTGCCCATTTAGTCAAAAAAATTCTCCCATAATTGATTATAAAGATGTAAAGTTATTATTAAGATACATATCGGAAAAAGGTAAAATTACCCCTAGTAGAATTAGTAATGTATCAAGTAAAAAACAAAAAGAACTGTCAAAAGCTATAAAAAGAGCGCGTTTTTTAGGTTTAATGTCATACACTCTAAAAGTATTTTAGATGAAGATAATATTAACAACCAATATAAAAAAACTTGGTAAAGTTGGAGATCAAGTTCACGTAAAGACTGGATTTGCTAGAAATTTTCTTTTTCCAAATAAGATGGCACTTAGAGACACCGAATCTAACCTAAAATATTTTGAAAAAATTAAAGAAGAAATCAATATTAAAGAAAGCGAAAAAAAACAGAAAGCTATTGACTTAATTGAAGCTGTGAAAAAAATTAATATTGAATTTGTTAAAGAAGCTGATGAAAAAGACCAGCTTTATGGATCTGTGTCAAAAAATGAAATTATTAATTACTTTAATCGTCAAAAAATAAAATTATTTTCCGATGATATTAAAATAATACAAACTATAAGAACATTGGGTGAGCATCTAATAGAAATTAGTCCCTACGAAGGGATAATTGAACAATTAAAAGTAACAGTCAAAAAAACTTAATAATTTTATACACATTATTAAAAGATATTAACTTTATTTTCTAATTCAACATATTGTTAAACATCATTTTTCGTTTAAAGAAAAAATGTGGCATTAAACAATTTGCAATCTGTTCGAAATAAAGAAAATCAAGAAATTTCTGAAAAATTTCAAAATTTTGATGCTGAAATAGCAGTTATTGGCTGTCTTTTATGGGATAATAAATCTTATGAAAAAATTGCAGATTTTCTAATTGAAGATCATTTTATTGATCTGAATAATAAAAATATCTTTAAAACAATTAAGCGACTTTTAGATAAAAATATTTTGGTTACTCCTATTACTCTAAAAAATTATTTGGAAGAAAATGATAAAGATTCTTTTGATAATTACACATATCTTAATCAGATAAAAGATTCTGCTCCATCAACCCAGAATGCCTACCAATATGCAAGGTTACTATATGATTTACACATAAAAAGAAGTTTAATTGGAATTGGAAAAAATATTATTCAAGACACAATATCTAACGAAGAAGATCTTGAAGGGATAAATTTGATTGAAAATGCTGAGAATGATTTATACAATTTGTCACAAACAGGAAGTTCAGATCGTAAATATTCTCTTTTTGGTGAGTCTTTAAAAAAAGCAATAGATGTTATTGATCAGTCATTTAAAAGAGAAGGTAAAATAGCCGGATTACCATCAGGATTGAAAGATTTAGATAAAAAACTTGGTGGCTTTCATAATTCTGATTTAATAATTATTGCAGGTAGGCCTTCAATGGGAAAAACTGCTTTGGGAACAAACATTGCCTTTAATGCTGCAAAAAAATTTAAAGAAAAAGAAGATGAATTTGGAAATAAAACTACTATTGATGGAGGTAAGATAGCTTTTTTTTCTTTAGAGATGTCATCAGAACAACTTGCTACTAGAGTTTTGGCAGAACAATCAAAAATAAGTGGTGATAAAATGAGAAAAGCAGAATTAAATAAAGAAGATTTTAAAAAAATTGCCAAAGTTAGTTCAGAATTAGAAAATTTAAATCTAGTTATTGATGACAATCCTATATTAACTGTAGCTTCTTTGAGAACAAGAGCTAGAAGACTCAAAAGGCTTTATGATATTGATATGATTATTATCGATTATCTTCAATTAATGTCGGGTTCACAAAATGTAAGAAATGATGGAAGAGTTCAAGAAATTTCTGAGATAACCAGAGGATTGAAAGCTATTGCAAAAGAATTAAATATTCCAATTATAGCCTTATCTCAACTTTCAAGACAAGTAGAACAAAGAGAAGACAAAAGGCCTCAATTAGCTGATCTGCGAGAAAGTGGGACTATAGAGCAAGATTCTGATGTTGTGATGTTTATATTTAGAGAGAGTTACTATTTAGAAAGAATGGAACCTGTTAAAAAACCTGATGAGCAAAATGATAGATATAACGAGAGGCATCAAAGGTGGCGCGAATTATGTGAAAGTAGATATAATATAGCAGAAATAATTATAGCTAAACAAAGACATGGTCCAACAGGAAAAATCAAAACTCATTTTGATCCAAATTTTACAAAATTCAGTGATTTAACAAGAACAGAATATGATAATATTATTGAATGATAAAACCCAATGCTATTCTTGAAATAAAAACAAAAAACTTAATACATAATTATAAAACATTAAGTACGATTGCTAGTTCAAGCCTAGCGGGCGCTACATTAAAAGCAAACGCTTATGGTATAGGTGATTTAGAAATATATAAATTACTTTACAAAAATAATTGCCGTCATTTTTTTTTTGCTTCATTAGATGAGGCATTAACTATAAGAAAAAAATTTAGGAAAGGTAATATCTATGTTCTCAACGGAATAGAGGACCATAATTTTAATATATTTAAAAAATTTAACATTGTCCCAATATTAAATTCAAGAAAAGAATTGGAGAAGTTCGTAAAAGATAATGGAATTAATAAAAAAATAAAAATTGGATTACAAGTAGAAACTGGGCTTAATAGACTAGGTATTAGCATAAAAGATTTAGGATCAATCAGCACAAATAAGCTTGATTTGCAAATACTCATAAGTCACTTAGCTAGTTCTGATGAATTAAAAAATAAATATAATCAAAAACAAAATAATAACTTTCGATTATATTTTAATTTATTCAAATCAATAAAATATAAGAGTCTAGTTAGTTCAATGGGAATATTACTCGGAAAAGATTTTCATTATGATTTAATAAGACCAGGAATTTCAATTTATGGAGGTCATTATAACAGTAAATTGAAAAAAAAAATTATGCCTGTTGTCATCTTAAAAGCTAAAATATTACAAATCAAGACTTTGAGTAAAAATGAATATGTAGGTTATAATCAAACCTATAAAACACACGACAAAATTATAATTGCTATTCTAGGTATTGGATATGGGGATGGAATTTCAAGGATTTTAAGCAATAATGGTGATGCAATGTATAAAAATGAAACTTTTAAAATTATTGGGAGAATTTCTATGGATACTATAACGCTTGATATCACAAAAAGCAAAAATGATATACAAATAGGGCAATACTGTGAAATAATAAATACAAAAAATGATATAGAAAAATTAGCAAAGAAATGTGGGACCATTAGTAATGAAATTTTAACATCTATTTCTAAAAGAGTGAAAAGGGTTTATATTTGATTTATGCATTCAATAAGAAATTATTTTTTAATTGCAGCAATTTTGTTTCTTATTTTAAATCTTTTTTACTCAAATAATTTAAAAATTGACGCATCTTCTGATACGTTAATTTTGCAAAATGATGAAAGTTTTCAATATTTTGAATATTACAATCAAATATTTCCATCTAAAAATTTTTTAGTACTTGCAATACAATCAAATAAAAAAATTGAAGAAAATTATATTAAAAATATAAATCTTATACAAAATAAATTAAATAAAATTGAGGGAGTAGAATCAACTTTTTCAATAGTTGATACTCCTATTCTTTTGTTAAATAATATAACTCTCACCGATCTTGGAAATAAAGATATTTTAACAATAAATAATAGTAAAAATGATTTAGATCTTATCTTAAATGAATTTTCATCTAGTCCAATATTTAATAATCAAATTATTAATGAAGAACAAACAGTTTCCTCAATAATAATTTATTTAAAAAAAGATTCAATTTTTAATGAAATAAAGAAAAAAAGAAAAAAAATAATTAAAGAATGGGGTTCATCATCAGTTCAATATAACAATATAAATAAAAAATATCTAAATCTAAAAAGAAATTTTAACAAAAAAAGAAGTGTTTTAATTTTAAAAATTAGAGAACAACTTGATCAAAATAATAAGAACTACAAGTATTTCTTAGGAGGTATTGATATGATTGCCGATGATACAATTAATTATGTCAAAAAAGATATTTTTACTTTTAGTATTTCTGTCCTAATATTTATTATTATAGTTTTATTTATTATTTTTAGAAACTTTCAGTGGGTTTTAATTCCTCTTATTTCAACAGCATATGCAGTTATAACTATGATTGGGTTCATAGGTTTTATGAATTGGGAAATAACTGCAATATCATCTAATTTTATTTCTCTAATGCTCATTTTATCTATTTCTATGAATATTCATATAATTAACAATTACAGTATCAATTTTCTTAATCCCAAAATTACAAATAAATTATTACACACAAGTAAAATTATGTTTTGGCCATGTTTTTACACAGCTTTGACCACTATAGTAGCTTTTGGATCTCTATTATTTTCAGATATTAAACCTGTTATTGATTTTGGGAAAATCATGATAATAGCTTTATCTATTGTATTTTTTTCTTCGTTTACAATACTCCCATTGCTCATAAGTTTTTTTCCTAATATTGATAAATCAAGTAACTTAAAGTTTTCTATATTGAAAAATTTTTACGAATTATCAATTGTTCATTCAAAAAAAATATTATTTTTCAATCTTATAATTTTTTTAGTTAGTTTAGTTGGAATTTATAAATTAAATGTAGAAAATAGTTTCATTAATTATTTTAAATCAAACACTGAAATCTATAAAGGCATGAAATTAATTGATAATGAATTAGGTGGTACTACTCCAATGGATATATTGATTAAATTTAAAGATGATATTTTTTATATACCAAATGATGAAAATGAAAATGACATTGAAATAAATGAAGATTTAGAATTAAGTAACGACTTATTTAATGAAAATAATCAAACAATATCCTGGTTTACAAATGAAAAACTAGATACTATCAAAAAAATACACCGATTTCTTGAAAAGAGATTTGAAATTGGGAAAGTTCAATCTTTGCATTCGTTGATTGAAATAGCTAACCAAATTAATAAAGAAAAATTAAGTGTATTTGAATTATCAGTTTTATATAATGAAATTCCTGAAAATTATAAAAAAGATCTAATACTTCCTTTCCTATCAATTGAAAATAATATGATTAAAATTTCTGCAAGAATCAAAGACTCTGAAAAAATTAAACGTAAAGAATTAATTGATGAAATTAATAATTATTTGGAAACTCAGTTTGATAATATTGAAGAATTCCATGTTAATGGGTTGCTTGTTCTTTATAATAATATGTTACAATCACTTTTTGGTTCGCAAATAAAATCTTTTGGAATAATATTATTATCAATATTTGTTATGTTTATAATATTATTTCAATCATTAAAAATAAGTTTATTAGGGATGATACCCAATATAGTTGCTTCTACTTTTATTTTAGGTCTAATTGGTCTATTGAGAATACCTTTGGACATAATGACAATCACTATAGCTGCAGTTACCATCGGTATAGCTGTTGATAATACAATACACTATCTTTATAAAATCAAAGTAAATAATAAAGAAAATATAGATTTAAATAAGTCTATTGAAAATACGCATGAAACTGTAGGATATGCTGTAATGACTACATCTTTAACAATTGCATTCGGTTTTTCAGTTCTAGGATTGTCTAATTTTATTCCAACAATTTTATTTGGTTTATTTACTGCCTTAGCGATGATAATAGCTATGTTTGGTGTCTTAATTACCTTACCAGCAAGTTTAATAAGATTTAAACTGTAAATATATATGATTACATTAATCTTTCCCTATGACTACATCGTAATGACAATATTATTGCTAATAATATTTTTCAGTCTCTGGAAAGGGTTCATACAATCAATTCTAGGACTATTTGCATGGCTAGGATCTATATTAATAACAATCTATTCTTATAGTTCTTTTGCAAATTTTCTTTCTAAGCAAATTTTGAAAATAGAAATTTTTCAAAATTATGAGTATTTTAGTACTATAATTGGTATTGTTATTGCGATACCTATTATTTTTTTAATTTCGCTCTTTATCTTAAAAAAAGTACGAATAATTATAAGTTCAGATGTAGATAAACAAATACTTGGTAAAGTTTTTGATAAAATTCTTGGTGCAATGTATGGAGCATTATTTTCATATCTTGTTTTAACAGCTTTATTAATAATGTTAGAAAGATATAAATTTGAAAACATTAATTATTGGCTGAATAATAAATCGAATATTATTTTTGCAATAAATGAATTTAATAAAAATAATATATATTTAATTGACCCTATTAATGAAATAAAAGATTAGTTAAACAAATGGGTTTTTTGAAGATGAAAAAATAAATTTTGTTTTTTGGTTTAAAATTTTAAAGTTTTTATTAAAATTATTTATTAAATAACTTTTATAATTATTTTTTAATTTAGAAGAAAAATTACAAAAAATCTTAATAGTTACAGGTTTTTGCTTAATTTGAACGGCATATTTAAAATTAATTTTTTTATTTTCAATTAAAGGATGTTGAATTTCTTTTGTAACATTTTTGAGCCAAGTATTTAATTTTCTTGTAGAAATTACATAATTATATTCGGTAATATAATTATGTAAATAACTTAATATTTTACTGCTATCCTTTTTGTTATATGCGGAAATAAAAAAAAATTTAATATTTTTTATTTGACCCAATGTATGCTCTATTTGCTTAATAATTTCTAACTGAAATATTTTTTTATTTTTTATTAAATCAATTTTATTAAATAATAATAAAATACTTTTAGCTTTATCAGTTACCATATTTATTATTCTTTTATCTTGTTTGTCTAACCCTTCTTTTGAATCAATCAAAATAATAGCTACATCAACTTTAGCTATTTTCACAAAAGATTTTTTTATAGAATAAAAATTTATACTCTTTTTTTCAACATTAGCTTTTCTGCCAATTCCAGCCGTATCAAAAATCTTAAATAATTTTTTCCTATAATAAAATTGATCAGAAACATAATCAGAAGTAGTTCCTGCTATTGGACTAGTAGACGCTCTTTCATAACCTAAAATAGTATTTAGAAGGGTACTTTTACCAACATTAGGTTTACCTAAAATTGCTAAAGAGAAATCAATCTTTTGTTCTTTATTTATATTATTATTATATTTTGAGACACCTATTTTGGTTTTAAGTTCATCAAATCCATAACGATGAACACAAGATAAAAAAATTACATCTTTAATATTGTATTGAGTTATTTCAGGACTTGGAGATTGATTGAAATTGTCAAATTTATTTACGATAAGAATGATGTTTTTATTGTATTTACGAAGTTTTGTAATGGCAAAATTATCAATTTCATTAAATGAATCACTATAATCTATAACGTATAAAAAATGATTTATTTTTTTTTCAATTATTTTAGTAAATGAGCTAGTTAATATATTTTTTTTATGAGTATCATTTATTAAAATGCCAGGAGTGTCATATATGTTAATTGATGAATCCTTAATTTTTTCAAAATGCCAATCTCTGGTTGTACCAACTTTTGCATGAGTAATATTTGAATCAAATCCTGTTAAAATATTGTAAATAGATGTTTTTCCAACATTTGGTTTACCGATTAATAAATAGTTCATTGTATAAAAACAGAGGTTTTTCCATTTTGTTGATTAATTAAAATATATTTATCAATAAAATAAACATAATTAATATTTTTTAATTTAAGTTTTTGAACAGATATTATATTTCCTGTCCTATGATCTAATTCTAAAATATTTCCTCCTTGAAAAAAAATAAAGAAAGAATTAGCAGAACTGGCTATATTGATTATTGTATCTTCCTTTAATAAAATATCTTTTGTGTCAATTTTCCAAAATAAATTACCATTAAATATATTGAATGATTTCAGTAAACGGTCAGCATTCAAAGTAATTAAAGAATTATTAAAAAATTGATAAGATTGAACTTTTTCAATTTTATTTTTATTTAATATAATTGTGTTTTTATTGAAATTTATTGTTGTCAAGTATTTTTTTTGATCAAAATATGAAACATAATTTTTAAATGCATGAATTTTATCAAACGAATTGTTAATAGAATCTTCATAAATTAAATCAGAAAATATTGAATTATTTTTTTCACCAAATAAAGTATCTATTTCACCCACCCTATTATTAGGAAGAATAAAGAACAATAAATGATTCAAATTAATAATATCTCCTCCCATTGATTGTAAAATATTCTCGCTGTAATAATCATGTAACCAATTTAACTCTCCTGTTTTTGGATTTAATGAAATTATTTTATCGCTTAATAAAACAATAATATTATTATTGTGTATTTTTATTGGAGTTTTTATAATGTCGGCATAATCATTTTCCCATATGATGGCTCCATTTAAATTAAAACAAATAATTTTCCCATCTGAATAAGCTGTATAAAAATAATCATTTAAAAGAGCTAATGAAGTTGGGAAATTATAGTCATTAATTAATTTACTCATTATTTTTACGGACTGTAATGATTGAAAATTATTCAAATCATAAATATTAAATTTTGATTCATAATCTAAGGAGTATATTTTTTCATTTTTTATAATTGTTATAAGTGGTTTGAGTTCTAATTTGTTGTTTTTATTCAAACTGAAGGTATATAATTTATTAATTTTAGCATTAGATAAATATTCAAAAGAATTTCTAACGGAATAATAATCAACAAAATTCAAATTTAATGAAGAAGTAGGATTAAGATCAATATAAGTAAAATCTTCCTTTACTTCATTATATTCAAAATTGACATTTTTTTGCTCTTTTAATACTTCTATTGGTTTACAAGAAAAGAGAAGAAGGACTATAAGAAGAAATAATTTATTTATATTTTTGAGACTCATGAATTGTTTTGACTCTTTCTTTCAGTAAAGCAGAAACTTTATCATTGTCTATTATTTCTTGATATAATTTTTGAGTTTCATCATAAATTAGTGAATCGTTATTGTTGTCCTGCTTTATGATAGATAGTAAATATTGTATCTCAAGTATAAACCCTTCATAAAATTCTAGCGACGAATCAATAAAAGAAAGAAAATTATTTACTTTAATGACAATATCTTTTTCATTGTCTTTATTTATTTTATCCAAAAAACTATAGGATGCATGAGTTGCTATTGCTGAAACATAAATACTATTAAGATTTTTTTGATTTAAGAGCTTGAGGTAGTCATCATTAGATGAATTAATATCATCTTTGTTTAATTTTATCTTAATTGTCTCCAAAGTTGCTAAAACTCCATAAAAATTTTTTTGACTTGATAATCTATTCATCTGCTCTTGAAAATCACTAGGTGAATTTGATGATCGAGCCAAATTAAATTCAATACTTGCTTTTAGAATTTGTTTGTTTGTATAAACAACATAAATTTGAAATATTAAAAAAAATGCTAATAATATCACAGCTAGTATCAATATTCTTTTGTAATAATTTTTTATAAATTTTTGAGAACTATCAAAAAAATTTATTTTTTTTGTTGTGTCATTCATCATTTTTCCATTTTATTGAGCATCCGAAACTATTGTATTGTTTTGATGGCCCTATTCCTGTTCTACTAATAGTCTCCATAGCATAAAAAAGTTCTCTTTTAATATTATTGTCATTTCTATTCATAACACCAGAATCAATACGTCCTCTATATTGAAGTTTTAATTTGTTGTTAAATCCAAAGAAATCAGGAGTACAAACAGCACTATATTTTTTTGCAATTTCCTGAGTATTATCAAATAAGTATGGGAAATCAAAATTATACTTAGAAGAAAATTTTTGCATGTTATCAAAAGAATCTTCAGGATAAGACAAAACATCATTGGACATAATTGCAGCTGTGTTAATGCCTATTTTTTTTAACTCATTTGCCTCAAAAGACAGTCTTTCCGCTATAGCGATCACATATGGGCAGTGATTGCAAATAAAAACGATGACTGTTCCTTTCTCACCAGCAATAGAATTAAGCGAATACTTATTATTATCAACAGATAGAAGCTCAAAATCAGGGGCTATCAAATCTAATTGTTCATTTGGAGCATTTACAGACATAAAATAACTGTTATATTAATGAAATGAGTTTCCTACCATTTGTTGAAAACTTCCACAATTCAAAATTAATATTTTCAAAAAATGAACTTAGAAAAATTCTATCCTGCTACTCCATTGGTGTATCTAAAGGTAATTGGAAAGATTATGCGATTTTTTTTGATAACCATGAGACTTCATTTTGCATGTTTAAACATTCACTTGCTTCCCCTGACTGTATTTTAACTAAAACAGATAAATCAAAAAAAAATAACATTACGTATAATTTACAATTACAAAACAATAAGAAAACCCGTTTTACTCGAATAGACGATTTACTTGCGCTTTTAAAAAGAAGGGAATTTAAAATTATTCCCACTCAATAGTACCAGGAGGTTTAGACGTAAAATCGTAAAGAACGCGGTTTATTTCTTTTACCTGGCTAATAATTCTTCCTGAAATTTCCGTAAGTTCTTCTTTAGTAAAAGCATAAAAATCAGCAGTCATCCCATCAACAGAAGTAACTGCTCTTAAGGCACAGCAGTAATTATATGTTCTTTTATCTCCCATCACGCCAACGGATTTTATGGGAAGTAAAATTGCAAATGCTTGCCAAATTTTTTGGTATAATTTTTTTTCTTTTAAAAATTTAATATAAATGTCATCAACATTTTGTAAAATTTTTATTTTTTCATAAGTTATTGAGCCTGGAATTCTAATCGCCAATCCTGGTCCTGGAAATGGATGTCGCAAAATCAAATTTTCTTTTATTTTTAATTTTCTTCCAAGATCTCTGACCTCATCTTTAAATAATTCTCTTAATGGCTCAAGAATTTTTAATTTCATTTTTTTTGGTAAACCTCCCACATTATGATGACTTTTAATTTTTGCTGTTGGACCACCAAAAAAAGATACACTTTCAATTACATCTGGATACAAAGTTCCTTGAGCTAGATATTTAACACCCTTAATTCTAATAGCCTCCTTATTAAATACATCTACGAAGGTACTTCCTATGATTTTTCTTTTTTTCTCAGGGTCAGAGATATTTTTTAGTTTTTTTAAAAATAATTTAGCAGCTTCAACTTTCACAAAATTATTTTTAAATTTTTCTTTATAATAATTTGTGACTTCTTGGGTTTCGTTTTTTCGAAGAAGTCCATGATCAACAAAAATACAAAACAATTTTTTTCCTAAAGCCTTATGTAGTAGATAAGCTGTTACTGAAGAATCAACACCGCCGGATAAGCCACAAACAACCCTCTCCTCTTTAACAATTTTTTTAATTTCTTTAATTTTTGTTTTAATAAAATCTTCAAGTATCCAATTATTTTTTGCTTTGCATATTTTAAAAACAAAGTTAGAAATAATTTTATTGCCTAAATAAGTATGATGAACTTCAGGATGAAACTGTAAACCAAATATTTTTTCTTTTTCATTAGCGATTATAGAAATTATATCATTATTTGACTTAGCTAAAACTTTAAAACCTCTGGGGGTTTGAGAAACATGATCACCATGTGACATCCAAACATTAACTGCTTTTCCTTTCCATTCTCTTGGAATAATCTTTGAATTATTGTTTATTTTAATTTTTGCAAATCCATATTCGCGAGATAATGATTTTTTAATTTTTCCACCTTTTTGTAAAGATAATGCTTGGAGACCATAACAAATAGCTAAAATTGGAATTTTTGATTCCAAAATACTTTTATGTATTTTAGGAGCTTTTTTATCTAATACTGAATTTGGCCCACCTGAGAGAATAACGCCACTAGGATCTATGTTGTCGAATAATTTTGAGTTGATCTTTTTAAAAGGGTAAATTTCACAATAAACATGAAACTCTCTAATTCTTCTTGCTATTAACTGTGTGTACTGTGAACCAAAATCAACGATTAGAATACCTCTTCGCATTAATTTCTCATTAATGTATAAATTTCTGAGCTACAATAAATATTTCTGAGGATTTTGTTCGTGAAGACTGGGGTTTAAAATATGATACTTTTTTATATTTTTTCTTTAGCTTATTAATAATATCTATTTCTTCAGAACCTTTCCAAATCTTAAATACAAATGAACTTGATGGTAATGCAATAAGATCTAAAACAGATATAATATCTTCAATTATTGAAGACATTCGCAAATGGTCAGTTGTTTGATGTCCAGTTGTGTTAGGAGCTATATCAGAGAGAATTAAATCAAATTTATGAGGTATTTTTGAATAATCATATGTTAAAAAATTTTCCTTAATAAACTTCATATTTGGATGTTTAAACTTCATATCAAGCAAATCAAAGGCATACATTTTTACAGTATCTTTTAATTCAAATATTACCTGAGACCAACCACCCGGCGCTGATCCTAATTCTAATATATTTTTTGAGTTATTGATTAGTTTGAATTTCTTCTCAATTTCTAGAATTTTGTAAGCAGACCTTGATACATAGCCAATTTTTTTTGCTTTTTTGACATAAAAATCACGATTTTGCCGATCCAACCATTCCTTAGATTTCATATTTCAGATCTTTAATATATTATTTTAATGTCAAAATGACTTTGTTGTTATTTTAAATAAAATACTTATATAAGCTCAAATAATCAAAGAATTTAGTTAATTATGAAAAAATCTATTGTTTTTGCTTTTATAATTTTATTCATAACTGTTGGGTGGCTAGCTTCAGGCCAATTTGGGCAAGTGAACGCTAATGATAAAAAAAACACTGAAAATAAAACAAATATAAATCAAGAAGTACAGGTTGAAAATACAGAAGAAGATTTAAACATTATAAAGGTTGAAACACTAATATTTAGAGCTGAACAGATTGATCAATCAATAGTTATTCAGGGCCAAACAGTTTATAATAAAAAGATTGATGTAAAATCTGAAATCACAGGGAATATTACCAATATCAATTTTGATAGAGGGGATAAAGTTCAAGTAAATAAAAATCTTTTAAATATCTCAATTGAAAATAGAAAAGAAGTATTAGCCAGTGTCCAAAAAGACTTGGAAAGACTTAATAAAGGACTAATTATCAATGAAAAAAACCGTGATAACTTATTATCCAAAAATGCAGAGCTCATAAAACTATATGAAATTGAATATCTTTCTGCAAAACAACTTATAGATAAAGGTCTAAGTTCAAAATCAAAATTAAGTTTAGCATCCTTTAATTTAGCAAATGCAAAATCTGATCAAATAGATATTAACTTAAAATATGAAACTCAATTAGCTAATTTAGAATCTCAAATTGCTTCTTATCAATCACAATTAAAACAGATAAATCTAGATATAGAAAACACGCAAATATCTGCTCCTTTTGATGGAATAATTACCAATAAGAATATTGAAATTAGTGACTATGTTACTCCTGGAAATATTTTATTAACTATTGTTAATCTAAACCCTATTAAAGTTCAGGGATATTTATCTGAATCTGATGTCAATAAAGTACAATTATATACAAAAGCAACAATAGAAAATAGCAATGGAATTAAAAAAAATGGTAAAATTACATTTATTTCACCATCTGCTGAAACAAGCACTAGAACCTTTGAGATTGAAATTGAAGCTGATAATTCTGATTTATCATTCAAAAGTGGTATCACAACTTCAATTATGATTGAAGGCTCAGAACTACTTGCTCATAAAATACCCCCTTCTATTTTAACTTTACAAGATGATGGTACCATTGGCGTAAAAGCTTTAGATGAAAACAATACTGTAATCTTTTATCCAATACAAAAAGTTAAAGATACTATTGATGGTATGTGGGTTAGTGGATTGCCAAATGAAATCAATTTGATTATTTCTGGTCAAGAATATGTTTCTTCAGGTCAAATAATAGAACTAAAATAAAAGCAAAGAAATGAACTTAATTGATTATGCAATTTCGCATGCAAGAGTTTTTTTTGGTATTTTAATTTTTATCATAGCGGCAGGATCTTCAACTTATATTTCTATTCCTAAAGAGGCAGTACCTGATGTTAATATACCAATAATTTATGTTTCCTTATCTCAAAAAGGAATATCAGCTAATGATTCTGAAAGATTGCTTGTAAAACCTATTGAAGATGAAGTTAAGACAGTAGAGGGAATTAAAGAAATACGATCAACAGCATATACAGGAGGCGGCAATGTACTTTTAGAATTTGATGCTGGATTTGATGCAGATAAGGCAATGGATGACATTAGAGAAAAAGTAGATAGAGCCAAAGGAGATTTACCCAATGAAGCTGATGAACCGACTGTAAATGAAGTTAATATTAGCGCATTTCCCATCATTTTAATTTCTTTAAGTGGAAATTTACCAGATAGAACTCTACAAGATCTTGCAGAAAATCTTCAAGATGAGATTGAAACAATTCCAAGTGTTCTAGAAGCTAAAATTGGTGGGAGACGTAATGAACAAGTTGATGTGATTATAGATACTTTAGCTTTGGAGGGATACAACATTAACATTGAAAACTTAATCAATACTGTCAATCAAAATAATATGATGGTCTCTGCTGGAGAGCAAGATACTGGGGATGGCAGCTTTAATATAAAAGTACCGGGATTATATGAAACAATTGATGATGTATTAGATACGCCAATTAAAACATTCGGTGATTCTGTCATAACTTTTAGAGATATAGCTAAAGTTAAAAGAACTTTTGAAGATAGGAAATCTTATGCAAATGTTAATGGAAAAAAAGCAGTCACTATTGAAGTTTCAAAAAGAGTTGGGGAAAATATTATTGATACAATCAAAAAAATTAAAGAGGTAAGTGAGCAAGTAACAAAAGATTTTCCCCCTAGTGTTGATATATCTTTTAGCCAAGACCAATCTAAAACAATTCAAACAATGCTTAATAGTCTTCAAAACAATGTAATAGCTGCAATTATATTAGTTTTAATAATCATTCTTGGGGCTCTAGGAGTAAGATCAGGATTTTTAGTTGGTGTTTCTATACCAGGTTCTTTTTTGTCAGGCATATTACTTCTTTCCATAATGGGATTTACTATGAATATAGTTGTTTTATTTGCACTTATTTTATCTGTTGGATTGCTTGTAGATGGAGCAATAGTAATTGTTGAATATGCGGATAGAAAAATAAAAGAAGGTTTAACCATTAAAGAATCTTTTGCAGGTGCATCTAAGAAAATGGCGCGTCCTATAATTTCTTCTACAGCAACAACGCTAGCAGCCTTTGTTCCCCTTCTTTTTTGGCCTGGATTAGCTGGTGAATTTATGAAATACCTTCCTATAACGTTAATATGCGTACTAACATCTTCATTATTTATGGCTCTTTTATTTGTTCCAGTACTTGGAACAATAATCAATACCATTGCAAGAGTATTTCTTCAATTTGTTATACCAACTCTACTTTCTTTAATTCTATTTAATATTTTTTCAATATTAACAAATTATGTTGATATTAATGGTTTAAAAATACCACTTACAATAATTAAATATTTAGCATCATTAGCTCTCTTTATTTTTACTTTCATAAAAATTATACCATCAGTTTATAAGATCAGTGAATCAATAAATAAAAAACAAGAAAACATAAGTGAGTCATCGAAAATTTTATCTTCTGAAAGTGATGTGTCTGTCATTACTTTAAAAGGTTTTATAGGTTCCTATGCAAAGCTAATCAATTTTTTATTAAACCATCCAGCAAAAGTAATTGTATCAGCAATATTAATATTGGTCGGTGTTAGCTTTGCTTATACAAAAATAGGATCTGGGATTGAATTTTTTCCAGAAGTAGAACCAGAACTTGCAAAAATTGTTGTATATGCTCGTGGTAATCTTTCTGCAAAAGAAAAACGCGACTATGTTTCTAGAGTAGAAAATATTATTTTAAAAATACAGTCTAAGAATAATGAATTTAAAAATATATATGCCTTAAGTGGAAATATATCAGATCAATCTGAAGCATCTGAAGATTTTATTGGCTCTATTAGTTTAGAATATAATGATTGGGATAAAAGAAGAAAATCTAAAGTAATACTTAATGAAATTTTAAATAAGACAAAAACTATTAAAGGTATTAAAGTTGAAAGTCGTGAACAAGAAGGTGGACCACCCACTGGAAAACCAATAAATATCAAACTGACTTCACCTAACAAATCTCTACTTTTAAGTGAATCTTATAGATTAAAAGAATTTATAGACTCCTATCCTGAATTAATTAACATTGAAGATAATTTTCCTGCTCCTGGTATTGAGTGGGAAATAAATGTTAATCGTAAACAAGCTGCTAAATTTGGTGCCAATATATCTACTATAGGCAATGTGATCAAACTTGCTACCAATGGTATTAAGCTTGGTGAATATAGACCAGATGACTCTAATGATAGCATACCTTTGTATCTTCGATATCCATCAGAGGGAAGAACTTTGGATATAATTCAAAACTTACGAGTCAATACAGCTGTTGGATTAGTGCCAATTGCTAATTTTGTTGAAATAATCGCAAATAACAGAACAGGTAATATAGTTAGGGTAAATTCTAAAAATGCTATTAATATACAAGCTGATATAGAGGTTGGTGTTTATGCTGATGCAAAAGTTAAAGAGATGGAATATGTTTTAGGAATAAATAAGTCCCCTCCTTCATTCAGGGGCAAACCAATTGAGAATTTAAAAAAGTTTAATTTAGACCCAAGAATTAAAGTACAACTGATCGGTGAAAACCAAGATCAAAAAGAAGCACAAGATTTTTTATCAAAAGCTTTTGCTGTAGCTTTATTTATGATGTTGATGATACTATTACTACAGTTCAATAGCTTCTATAGTGGTTTTTTAATTTTATTTTCAGTCGTTATGTCTACTACTGGTGTGTTTATTGGTTTAATGATTACTGGTCAAGCATTCAGTATTGTAATGACTGGTGTAGGCGTAATTGCACTTGCTGGAATAGTTGTAAATAATAATATCATATTAATTGATACTTTTGATTTTCTAAAAAATAAAATGCCTACTGTTAGAGAAGCTATTATTAAAACAGGAGCTCAAAGAATAAGACCTGTTCTTCTTACTACTTTTACTACAGTGCTTGGTTTGCTTCCTATGGTTACTATGACAAATGTTGATTTTGTTACAAGAGAAATTACTCGCGGGTCTCCAGATACACAATGGTGGGTACAGTTATCTACAGCAATTGTTTTTGGATTAATATTTGCAACAATATTAACTTTAATTGTTACTCCTTCAGCGTTGATGCTTAGAGAAAATATTAAGACTTGGTATCAAAATAAAATTAATTCTTAGTCCTTAAATTAATAAAAACAGTATAAAAAATTGAAGCTATATATGTGATTGTTATGAATATTAATGTTAACCATAAATTAGAAATTAAACCAATACAAATTATCGCAATTAATAATAAGATCCAGGGTCTTGTTTTTTTTGAAAAATTAATATTTTTCAAAGACATTGTTGGTATTTTGCTAACCATTAAAAAGCCAATAATACTCAAATTACATAAATTTAGATATTCATTTTGAATAAAAGAAAAATCAAATTCAAAAAATATAAATAAAGGCAATAAACTTAAACCTGCTGCTGCAGGGGAAGAAACCCCTACAAAGTACATGCTAGGGTCAATGGGTTTAGATGTTAAATAAATATCAGCTGTAAATCTAGCCAATCTTAAGGCTGCACATATAGCAAAAAACAGTGATATACTCCAACCAAGGGATTTAAGCTCTGATAAGGACCAATAAAAAATAAGCAAACTTGGCGCTACACCAAATGAAATAAAATCGCTTAAAGAATCTAATTCTGCACCCAAATAAGAACCTTCTTTAAACTTTCGAGCAAACCATCCATCAAAAAAGTCAAAAATTGCCGCTAATATGATTAGATAAACAGCAATTTTCCAATTTTCATTAATAGAAAAACGAATTGAGGTAAGACCGCAACATAACGATAATATTGTTATGAAATTGGGAATGTATTTTGACAGATAATAAGATTGTTTTTCCATTTAATTTTTTATCGATTTATTTAAATTTTCTATATTATTTGGATTTGATATCAATGTCTCTCCAGCAATTACGGTTTGGCCAACGGTAATTAATGTTTTGTAATGTGCAGGTAAATACAGATCAACCCTGCTGCCAAATTTTATAATACCAAAACGATGACCTAGAAATACTTCCTGATTTTCTTTTATCTCGCAAACAATTCGTCTTGCAATCAAACCAGCTATTTGAGTAACAACAATGTTTTCTTTATTATGGGTTTCAATTAAAATAATATTTCGTTCATTATCTTCACTGGATTTCTCTAATGTCGCATTAATAAACTTACCATGTATGTATTTAATTTTTTTCACAATTCCAGATGTTGGCATTCTATTTACATGCACATTAAATATGTTTAAAAAAATACTAATTTTACAAAATTGATCACTCGTTTCTAAGTCTATAGGTGCTCTACTTGGTCCGATATACGTAACAATGCCATCTGCAGGTGAAACTATTACATCATCTAAAGGTATCGAGCGTTCTGGGTCTCGAAAAAAATAAAATATATAGCAAGTAAAAATTCCTAAAATAATTCCAATTGTTGGAAAAAAAGTAAATAATATAATTGTAACAATTAAAGATGAAATAAAATAAACCCATCCTTGATTGTGAATTTTAAATTGCATATTTTTAATTGATTTAAATGAGAAAAGATACATACAGAATAATGGTTATAAAATCTCTAACAATTTTTTGTTCTTCATCAAACTCCCTTTCGGAAGATTATTATATAATGGCAGAAGATTTAGGGAAATTTCTTTACAGCAAATCAATTACAATAATTTATGGGGGTGGAAAAGTTGGACTTATGGGCAAAGTATCCTCTTCGTCATATAATATGGGGGGAAAAGTGATTGGAATAATTCCAAAATTTTTAAATTCAAAAGAAAAGATTAACACCCAAACAACTGAAACAATAATTGTTAAAGATATGCCTGATAGAAAAAAAAAATTATTCGAGATGGGAGATGCATTTTTAATATTGCCCGGTGGTTCAGGCACTATTGAAGAAGCAACGGAGGTTATTTCTTGGAAATTTTTAGGATTGCATAATAAAAAAATTATTCTCTTTAATTATAAAAAATACTGGGATCCAATAATCAATATGTATGATCAAGCAGAAAAAAATAACTTCGGAACTAAAAGTTTGCATAATTTATGTGATCTTATAAATACCCTGCAAGAGTTTAAAAAAATATTTCCTTAATGCAAAAAATAAAAGTTAAAAATCCAGTTGTTGAAATGAATGGCGATGAAATGGCCAGAATATTATGGCAATTCATAAAAGATAAGTTGATACTTCCTTTTTTGGATATTGATCTTAGATATTATGATTTAGGTATAAAAAACAGAGATAAAACTAATGATCAAATTACAACAGAGGCTGCTAAAGCTGTAAAAGAGTTTGGTATAGGAATTAAGTGTGCCACAATAACTCCTGACAAAAATAGAGTTCAAGAATTTAACTTAAAACAAATGTGGCGTTCGCCTAATGGAACCATTAGAGATGTTTTAGGGGGGACTATTTTTAGACAGCCTATTATCTGCTCAAATGTTCCTCGAATAGTCTCAAACTGGAATAAACCAATTGTTGTAGCGAGACATGCATTTGGTGATATATATAAAGCTACAGATACCATTATAGATAAACCTGGAAAGTTAAAAATGGTTTTTGAGCCTGATGATGGAACAGGTAAAATAGAAAAAGAAGTTTATGAATTTAAAAATCCGGGTGTAGCTCTTTCAATGTTTAATCTTGATAATTCCATTATAGATTTTGCAAGATCTTGCTTTAATTATGGATTGAATTTGAATTGGCCTGTTTTTTTATCAACAAAAAATACAATATTAAAAGTATATGATGGGCGATTTAAAGATTTGTTTGATGAAATCTTTGAAAATGAATTTAAAAATAGTTTTAAAGAAAAAAATATCTTTTACGAACATCGTTTAATTGATGACATGGTTGCTTCTTCATTGAAATGGGAAGGTGAATATATATGGGCATGCAAAAATTACGATGGTGATGTGCAATCTGACTTTGTTGCACAAGGCTTTGGATCTTTGGGATTAATGACCAGTGTATTAATGACACCAGATGGGAAAACAATTGAAAGTGAAGCTGCTCATGGAACTGTAACTAGACATTACCGCAATCATCAAAAAGGATTACCCACTTCTACAAATCCAATAGCCTCGATATTTGCCTGGACAAGGGGTTTACATTTCAGGGGTGAATTTGATCAAAATCCAGAGCTGATTGTTTTTGCTGATAATTTAGAAAAAGTTTGTGTAGAAACAGTTGAATCAGGAAAAATGACAAAAGATTTAGCTATGCTGATCAGCCCAAAACAAGAATGGCTTAATACTGAAGATTTTTTGAGTACATTAAAGCAAAGATTGGAAAAAATATTAGCTTAGTTTTAAAATTTCATTTTTAATTTCATCAAATATTTTTTTAACGTTAGTTGGCTCATTTCCTCCTGCTTGAGCCAGATCCTTTCGCCCCCCTCCTCCATTGCCACCAACAATTGTTGAGGCTATTTTAACAAAACTAGTAGCGTCAAATTTCTCTGTTATATCATTAGTTATTCCAACAATAATTGACACCTTTGTATCATCAGAAGAAACTAAAATTATTATACTTTTGTGGGGGTAAGCATTTTTTTGTTCATCAACAAATAGTTTAAATGCTTTACTTGGATATTTTGTTGCTAGTAAATATATCAAATTATAATCCCCAATTTTCTTAACAATAATGTTTTTCTTATTTTTTGAAATATTTGTATCAAATTGAATATCATTGTAAGTTTTTTTAATATCTTTTAGCTGTTCTTCTAGTTCCATATTATTATTTATTCCAATTTTTTTTTCAGGTTGTATTTTCCTTATTAAATTTAAATATTTATGTATTTCTTTTTGAGTACGAAAGCTGGTTTCTTTATTTTTAGCTGTCTGTATAGTTTCGAAGTTATCAACTCCGATATTTGAAACAGCCTCTAATCTACGTACTCCAGAAGCAACAGAATATTGATTTATTATTTTAAATTTATTAATGTCCCCTGTATAATTTACATGTGTACCCCCACATAATTCTTTTGAAAAATAACTATCTGTATCTTGACCCATTGTAATGACACGCACTTCTTCACTATATTTTTCTCCGAACAATGCTATTGCACCTTCATTAATAGCAGATTGATGATCCAATATTTGTGTATTCACTTTAATATTTTGTGAAATTATTTTGTTAACTAGTTTTTCAATTTTATCCAATTCCATATCACTAAGTGGCAAATTATGGCTGAAATCAAAACGTAATTTTTCATCATTAACCAAAGAACCTTTTTGAAAAACGTGGTTACCCAAAATTTTTCTCAATGATGCGTGTAAAAGATGAGTTGATGAATGATTATTACGTATTAAATCTCTTTTTTTCACATTGATTGAAGTAGATACCTGATCGTTTATATTTGCAAAACCCTTAATCACCTTACCCCAATGTAAAAAATAGTTTCCAAACATTTTTGTGGTGTTGTAAATTTCAAAAATAAATTGATCATTAGATAAATTTCCTCCATCACCAATTTGCCCTCCAGATTCTCCGTAGAATGGTGTTTGATTCAAAATTACTACACCTTCTTCTCCTGTTTTTATTTTTGTTACCTCTTTGTTACTTACAACAATTTTTTTTAAAAAACTCTCAGATTTTATTTGATCATAACCCACAAACTCAGTTGGCTCTAAATTTTTTACAACATCAAACCAAATTTTACTGTTTTCAGTATCTCCCGTTCCTTTCCAACTTTTCCTTGCTCTTTCTTTTTGTTGGATCATATTTTTGTCAAACGTTAAAGTATCGACACCAATATTCTTATTTTTTAAATAATCTTGTGTTAAATCAAGGGGAAAGCCGTAAGTATCGTATAATTTAAAAGCAACATCACCATTGAATAAATTATTTTTTGTTTTTTTGATTTCATCCTCTAAAATTTTTAATCCATTATCTATAGTTTGTTTAAATTTAGTTTCTTCATTGAATAAAGTATTGTTGATTAAATCTTTTGCTCTTTCTAATTCAGGATAAGAATCCTTCATATTAGATAACAATACTGGAAAAATTTTATCGAATATAGGTTCAGTATTTCCTAAACTGTGAGCATGTCTCATACCTCGCCTCATAATTCTTCTTAAAACATATCCCCTACCTTCGTTAGAAGGTAAAACGCCATCACTAATTAAAAAAGCAGATGAACGAAGATGGTCGGCAATTACTCTATGGCTAGGAGATTTATGATTTTCATCTGAATTTGATAATTCAATTGATTTGTTAATTAATGATGAAAAAATATCTGTTTCGTAATTATCGTTTGTATTTTGTAATAGAGCGGTAATTCTTTCTAAGCCCATTCCAGTGTCAATCGAAGGTTTGGGAAGTTTAATTCTTTCTTCCTTTGAAATTTGCTCAAATTGCATAAATACAAGATTCCAGATTTCTATAAATCTGTCCCCTTCTTCATCCTTTGACCCCGGAGGACCTCCAAAAAACTTATCTCCATGATCATAAAAAATTTCTGAGCAGGGGCCGCATGGTCCTGTATCCCCCATTGACCAGAAGTTGTCTGATGTATTGATTTTAATTATTTTATCATCTTTTAGTCCTGAAATTTTTTTCCATAAATCATAGGCTTCCATGTCCTCTTCAAAAACAGTTACGACCAATTTATTTTTATCTATTCCGTATTCTTTCGTTATCAAATTCCAAGCTAGTTCAATTGCTAAATCCTTAAAATAATCACCAAATGAAAAATTTCCTAACATTTCAAAGAAAGTGTGGTGTCTCGTTGTATAACCTACATTTTCAAGATCATTGTGTTTTCCACCAGCTCTGACACACTTTTGTGCTGTCACAGCACGGGAATATTCTCTAATTTCTTTGCCAGTAAAAATATTTTTAAACTGAACCATGCCAGAATTAGCAAACATTAAAGTTGGATCATTTTCTGGCACTAATGGGCCTGAATGAACTATCTCATGATTATTTTTCTTAAAATAATTAAGAAACGTTCTTCTAACTGCGGATGAATTCATAACGATTCTATTATAACAACTTTTAATATTGTCTATTTTAAATTAAAAAAGGCGCTTCTAACAAGCGCCTTGGCAAGGATAGAATAACTTTTTATTATTCTTTTTCTTTAATAATATCCGTCTCTTTTTTTTCAGGACTAATTTCACCTTCCATCATTGCTTTTTCAACGATTCCAGCATTTTCAAGAATTCTAGTTTCTATCTCTTTAGCAATATTGGGATTTTCTTTAAGGTAAGTTTTTACATTATCCCTTCCTTGTCCTATTTTATGATCATTATATGCAAACCAAGATCCGGACTTATCTATAATTTCTGCTTTAACTCCCAAATCGACAAGTTCCCCTAGCTTTGAAATTCCTTCTCCATACATAATATCAAACTCAACCACTTTAAAAGGAGGGGCAACTTTATTTTTTACAACTTTTACTCTAGTTTGATTTCCTATTATTTCCTCTTTATCTTTTATTGCTCCAATTCTTCTAATATCTAAACGCACAGATGCATAAAACTTTAAAGCATTGCCTCCAGTTGTAGTTTCTGGACTGCCAAACATAACCCCTATTTTCATTCTTAACTGATTAATAAATACTACGAGAGTATTGGATTGAGCTATAGAGCTAGTTAACTTTCGAAGAGCTTGGCTCATTAGTCGAGCTTGCAAACCAGGTAAAGAATCGCCCATATCGCCTTCTAATTCAGCTCTTGGAACCAAAGCGGCAACAGAATCAATTACCAAAACATCAATTCCTCCCGATTTTATAAGAGAATCAGCTATTTCCAAACCTTGTTCACCCGTATCGGGCTGAGAAATGAGTAGTTCTTCTAATTTAACGCCCAATTTTTTGGCATATGAAGGATCAAGACAATGTTCTGCATCAATAAAAGCGCAGTTTCCTCCCAATTTTTGAGATTCTGCAATTATATGTGTTGCCAAAGTTGTCTTACCTGAACTCTCAGGCCCATATATCTCAACAATCCTTCCTTTTGGCACTCCGCCAATTCCAAGGGCTATATCTAGTCCCAATGAACCTGTTGATATAGACTCAATCTCTATGTTTGTTTTGGAACCTAGTTTCATAATAGAGCCTTTGCCGAAGTTTTTTTCAATTAAACCTACAGCTGCCTCTAAAGATTTATTCCTATTTTCATTATCCATATTATTATTTTCGATTATCCTAAATTTAGTTTGAGACATTAATTTTCTCCCTTGTTCCTAGTTTTTTAATAGGATTCTTGCAAATTATGATTTTCTGTACATGCTTTGTTCTTATTTTAAAAGTTCTATTTTTGTTCTTTTTAGTATTTATTGTTAACTATATGAAATATAATAATAATTTAATTAAATATAAAATAGAAAAATATAAATTAAAAAATTATATTGCTTGTAATAATGGTATCTTTTGATAATTCCCTAATCTTAAAAAATGACTAGAGTTCCAAAAAATTATAAACCCACTCAAAAAGAGAGGTTTATGAGCGCTAAAATGAAGGAATACTTTCGACTAAAGCTCATAGACTGGAAAAATGAATTATTAAAAGAATCATCTCAAACTCTAACAAATATGCAAAAAGAAGAAAATACTGCAAAGCCAGATATAACTGACAGGGCTTCTGAAGAAATAGAGAGATCTTTTGAATTAAGAACTCGTGATAGAGAAAGAAAACTTATCAATAAAATTGAAGCTGCTTTAAGAAGAATTAAGGAAGGAAGTTATGGATACTGCGAAGAAACTGGTGAGCCAATAGGAATTAAAAGATTAGAAGCAAGACCGGTTGCAACTTTGAGTCTTGAGGCGCAAGAAATTCATGAAAAAAAAGAAAAAAAAATAAATTAAATAATTTTTTTTTTAAGCTATATATTCAAAAAAGATGATTTCAGATTTGTTTACTACTTTAACTCCAGGGTCATTTGTTATAAACAAAAATAATAAAAATTGGGGTTTAGGTCAGATTCAATCGTCAATCGGAAATATCATCACAGTTAATTTTGAAAATGTTGGTAAAAAAGTGATAAATGCTAATGAAGTAAATTTAGAAATTATAAAACCTGATGTCTTTAATAGATCAATATAGCAGAAATATTAATTACTTAAGAATATCTGTCACTGACAGATGTGATTTACGATGCGTATATTGCATGAAAGAAAAGATGGAATTTCTTCCAAAAAAAGAAATTTTAACTTTAGAAGAAATTGAAAGGATGTGTGATAATTTCATAGAAATGGGTGTAAAAAAAATTCGATTAACAGGAGGTGAGCCCCTTGTAAGAAGAGATATTATTAAATTGATTAAAAGATTAAATTCAAAGAAAAATATTACCAATTTAAAGGAAATAACTCTCACTACTAATGGATCATTGCTAGAAAAATATGCATATGATTTAAAAAAAGGAGGTGTTGACAGAATTAACGTCTCTCTAGATACAATTAATCACATCAAATATAAAAAAATTACAAGGTTTGGTAATCTTGATAAAGTAATCTTAGGAATTAAAGAAGCCAAAAAAAATAATATAACAGTAAAAATTAATACAGTTGTATTAAAAAATTTTAATGAAGATGAATTAGAAAAATTAATTTACTGGACTAACAAACTTGAAATAGACATAACATTTATTGAGGTAATGCCCATGGCAGATACTGATACTAATAGATATCTTCAATTTTCTCCACTAAATAAAATTTATGATAAATTAGACAAAAATTTTAATTTTATAAAAACGAATAAAAACACTGGTGGACCAGCAACTTATTACATAAGCCAAAAACTATCAAACAAAGTAGGCTTTATAACTCCACTTACAAACAATTTTTGCTCTAATTGTAATAGAGTAAGAATTTCCAGTACTGGAAAACTTTATATGTGTTTAGGTCAAAATGACTATGTTGATTTTAGAGAAATTTTGAGAAAAGATTGTAGCAATGATTTTATAAAAGAAAAAATAATGTATGCCCTCAAAATAAAACCACAAAAACATGACTTTCTTATTGAAGAAAATACAAAACCATACATAACGAGGCATATGAACGTAACAGGTGGTTGATGAAATTTTACTTTAACTCATCTGAAACAATCGAAGCAATATCTACAAAAGATAAATTTGTTAAACTATATGGACAAAATAAGGTTGAAAATGCCGATATAATTGTTCCTATAGGTGGGGATGGTTTCCTTCTAAAAAATTTACATGATTTTCACAACTTAAAAATACCTTTCTTCGGTGTAAATTATGGTTCTGTAGGTTTTTTAATGAATTCTCAAAGTGATGAAAATTTAGAAACAATAATCAACAACTCTCAAAAAACAATTTTGAATCCTCTCCAACTGAAAGCTTCTGATAAAAAAAATAAAATATTTAATTCTATAGCTTACAATGAAGTATCTATAATGAGACAAACTCATCAAGCTGCAAAAATAAACATAAAAATTAATGGCATAGAAAGAATGAATGGTCTAATTTGTGATGGTGTTTTGGTTTCTACAGCTGCTGGAAGTACAGCATATAATTTGTCTGCTCATGGAAGCATAATCCCTTTAGATTCAAACCTTTTGGCTTTAACTCCAATTAGTGCATTCCGTCCTCGAAGATGGAGAGGGGCCTTGCTATCAGAAAAAACTAAAATTAATTTGGAAGTAACAAGTTCAGACAGCAGACCTGCTAGTATTACAGCAGATCATAATGAATTTAGAGATATTACAAAAGCTGAAATACATTCTTCAAATAAAAATTCTTGTGTTATTCTTTTTGATAACAAACAATCAATGGAAGAAAGGATACTCAAAGAACAATTTTATTCTTAATTATATATAATAAATTTGATTATTTTTTATAATTTTAAATTTTAGAAGTCGGAGTAAAAGCACAAATTTTATTACCATCAAGATCTCTTATATAAGCATAATAGTGTTCACCATGTCGTGGTCCAGGTAAGCCTTCATCGATTCCTCCATTTTTTAATCCTATAGCATGAAATTGATCAACTTGTTTTTTTGTATCTGCTAAAAAAGCTATCATGGTGCCATTACCAATGCTTGCTGCTTTTTTATTATAAGGTTTCATAATATATAGCTCGATATTTTCAGGATAATTTATATCTGCATATCCAATATAACTTTCATCTGAATCAACTTGCACGATACTAAAGGGAAGTAAAATTTCATCATAAAATTTTGCGGAAGATTTAAGATCGTTAGTTCCAATTGTTACAAAAGCAAACATTTAATTTATTCCTTTTAATAAAATTTTGGTAGCCTCGGCCGGACTCGAACCGGCACTCCCGAAACGGGCAAGGATTTTAAGTCCTTTGTGTCTACCATTCCACCACGAGGCCTATATTTAGCATTTATCAGACTATTGAACTTTTGCCACCCAATAATAAAATCATTTTTTTAATTTCCTCTTCAATATAATCTAAATTATTAAGATTCCATGAAGAGACGACAATGTTGACACCAGTAGTTTTATCAATGTAATTAAAATAAGGATAACTGCCAATAGAGCAATCTAAATATTTATTTTGAATAGCGGTTAAGCCAGTTGCCATAATACTTTCATATAAATTTGTATTAATAGTTAAAATTTTTTTAGGAGAACCCTTTTCAATATTTTGTAAAAGATTAACAAACATTTTTTGCATAATTTCTGGCACACCTGGCAGAACATAAATATTCTTAATTATAAATCCAGGTGCAGCAGTTAAGGGGTTTAAAATAAGCTTTGCATTTTCTGGCATTTTTGCCATTTTTTGCCTTCCTTCATTAAATTCACCTTTCGGATAATACTCTTCTAAAATTTTAAAAGCTTGTGGGTGAAAACAATATTTTTCATTAAAAGCAGACGATACACTCTCCGATGTAATATCATCATGGGTAGGCCCAATACCTCCTGTAGTAAACACGTAAGTATACTTTTTGTGAAAATGAAGAATATTTTGAATTATTGTATCTCTATTGTCCTCTACAATCCTAATTTCAACCAACATAATTCCAGACTGAACTAATTGTTTAGCTATAAAATTAGAATTAGTTTCTTGTGTTCTTCCTGAAAGGATTTCATCCCCAATTACAATTATGCCTGCAGTTAATTTACTCATATAGTCTTTTAAACAAAACAGCATTTAAATAAAATAAATTTTTCTTATATATTTAATCAAACTATAAATTAGTATAATAAATATTTTAGATGCAAAATAATATTCCCATTCATTCAACTGCTGATTTTGAAGGTATGAGAAAAGCAGGATCTTTAACTTCTAGAATATTGGATGAACTAGAACAGTTAATTACTCCCGGAATATCAACTTTAGAAATAAATAATTTCTGCCATAAAATGATAATTGAAAATGATGCTATCCCCGCACCCCTTAATTACAAAGGATTTCCTAAATCAATATGCACTTCTGTAAATCATGTAGTGTGTCATGGCATTCCAAGTCAAAAAAAAAATTTACAAAATGGAGATATTATTAATATAGATGTGACTGTTATTTTAGATGGTTGGTTTGGAGATTGTTCCAGAATGTTTGTAGCAGGTAAAACAAACAAAAAAACTTACTCATTCTTAAAAACAACATATGAATGTTTATTAATAGGAATTAAAAACGCTGTCCCGGGGAAGTCATTAGGTGATATTGGATATGAAATTCAAAAATATGCTGAAAAGAATAATTATTCCGTTGTAAGAGACTTTTGTGGTCATGGAATTGGAAAAAAATTCCACACGCCTCCAAGTGTGTTACATTATGGAAATTTGGGTGAAGGGCCTGAACTTAAACCTGGAATGTTTTTTACTATTGAACCAATGATTAATATGGGCGATTGGAAAATTAAAATTCTTAAAGATGGTTGGACTGCTGTGACAAAAGATAAATCTTTATCTGCCCAATTTGAACACACTATTGGCATAACAGAGACTGGTAACGAAATTTTCACCCTCTCTCATAATAATTCCGATTTTCCAATAAAACCTTTATAAAGAACTATAATATAATGATCTCAAGATATAATCGCCCCAAAATTGAAGCAATCTGGTCTAATGAAAATAAATTTAGAATTTGGACTGAAATTGAATGTTTAATTGCAGAACAATTAGGTATCCTTGGCATAATTCCAAAAGAGGCAGCAAAAGATATTCGTAAAAATGCAAAATTTAATGTTGATGAAATAAATGAAATTGAAAAAGAGACTCACCATGATGTAATCGCTTACATTGATAATGTAAGTAACTACATTGGTGAAAATTCTAAGTATTTTCATCACGGAGTTACTTCAAGTGACATTGTTGATACTTCTTTTTCAATTCAACTCAAACAATCTTCCGAAATAATAATTGATCAATTAAAAGAGTTAATTGCTGAACTTAAAAAAAAATCTAAGGTTCACAAAAATACTATAATGATTGGAAGAAGTCATGGAATTCATGCTGAACCAATAACTTTCGGGCTAAAAATGGCTTCATTTTACTTTGAATTTAAACGTAATCTCAAAAGATTAGAATTTGCTTTAAAAGATATCTCTATTTGTGCCATATCTGGACCTGTTGGCACCTTTAATACAATTGATCCAAGTGTTGAACAGTATGTTGCTAAAAAATTAAACTTGCGTACAGAAGATATTTCTACGCAAATTATTCCTCGAGATAGGCATGCTCATTTTTTTTCAACTCTAGGAATTATTGCCTCCTCTATAGAAAGATTAGCCATAGAAATAAGACATCTACAAAGAACTGAAATTCTGGAAGTAGAGGAGTTTTTCAAAGAAGGTCAAAAAGGATCTTCTGCAATGCCCCATAAACGCAACCCTATTTTAAGTGAAAATTTAACAGGCATTGCAAGATACATTAGAAGTGCTGTCATTCCTAGTATGGAGAATATAGCACTATGGCATGAAAGAGACATAAGCCATTCAAGTGTTGAAAGAATATTCTCTCCAGATATCACTATAGCTACTGACTTCGCGCTCGCAAGATTGACTGATGTAATAAAAAATTTAATTGTTTATCCTAATAATATGTTAAAAAATATTCATCAATTAGGGGGCTTGCACAAAAGTCAGAATATTCTGTTAGCCCTAACTCAAAAAGGTTTATCCAGGCAAAAAGCTTACACAATAGTTCAGTCATCCGCTATGAAATCATGGAATTCTAAAGAAAAATTTGAAGACATAATACGTCTTAATGATGAAATCAAAAAGCATTTAACAGAAGAAGAGTTGAATAAGGTTTTTTCCAAAGACAATGAAATAACTAACATTGAATGGATTTATAATAACAAACTTAAAATTGAATAATCATTTTATATTTCTTTTCTTTTATTAATAAATACATTATTTGATTTTCATTATGGCAATGACAAAAGATAATATTGAAGAACTAATTAAACAATCTATCCCTGATGCCAAAGTGACAATAGAAGACTTGCGTGGAGATGGTGACCATTATAGTGCCATTGTTGTTTCAAAATCTTTCGATGGAAAAAGTATGATACAACAGCATAAAATGGTTTACGAGTCACTTAAGGGTAAAATGGGTAATGAATTGCACGCACTAGAATTAAAAACTAAATCGGAGTAAAACAATGAATGAAAATATTTTGGATGTAACTGAGAGTATTAATAACGAAATTAAAACTAATAGCGTAGTATTATACATGAAAGGAAGCGTAGCTTTTCCAATGTGTGGCTTTTCAGCAGCGACTGTACAAATTCTAACCAGCCTTGGTGTTAAATTCAGTAGCGTTAATGTATTAGATAATGAAAAAATAAGAGAAGGCATTAAAAAATTTTCTAATTGGCCTACAATTCCCCAACTCTATGTAAAGGAAGAATTTATTGGTGGCTGCGACATAGTTAAAGAAATGTATGAAAGTGGTGAGTTGTTGGAACTACTTAAGTCTAAAGGGATTGAAGTTAATCCATCTTAGTATGTCTGTAGCTATATGCATTGTTAATAAATTAATGGAAGAAAAAAAATTAACGAGAATAATATTCAATTACAAGGTTGGGTTCCATTGTAACAGGGTATGGAACATCATGCATTAATGGTGCACGAAGGAATCTGCCTTTAAGATCCTTAGTATCCACTTCAAGATATTCAGGTATTTCTCTTTCTTGAGAAACAATTGCCTCTTGTATTAAGTTGATTTGTTTGCTTTGTTCTTTTATGGATATTTCATCTCCATCTTTAACTGTATATGAAGGAATGTTTACTCTTTTACCATTAACTTTAACATGTCCGTGATTAACTAATTGCCTTGCAGCAAATATTGTTGGAACAAACTTCATTCTATAAACAATCGCATCTAATCTTCTTTCTAGAAGTTCGATTAAGATCTCACTAGTATCTCCTTTAATACGAGAAGCCTTGTCATAAATTTTTCTAAATTGTTTTTCTGTTATATCTCCATAGTAAAAACGAAGCTTTTGTTTAGCAAATAGCTGAATTCCATATTCTGATAATTTTCTACGTTGTCCCATAGCACCATGTTGTCCTGGACGGGAATTTCTTTGATTAAAAGGACTTTTTGGTCTACCCCAAAGGTTGCATCCCAACCTTCTGTCGATTTTATACTTAGCAGTAATTCTTTTTGTCATACCTTATACTGAGGGGTTTTATAGAGATATAATCTTGCATGTCAATTCCATAATATTTCAATTTATGATTGTTTTCTTAGCTTTTTTATCATTCCCCAAAGGGTTTGAATTTCCGTTTTGCTTAAAGAAGATCTCATAAACATTGTCTGTATATTTTCGAACATACCTTTAGTTTTTTTTTGAGGATAAAAAAAACCGACATCATTAAGTTCACCTTTTAAAAAATCCATAAAATTTAGAAAATCACTTTTTAAAGCTATGTTACTATTTATTCTATTGTAATTAGGTTGAATTTTATGAAACATAAAAAATTCTCTCCATTTATAAGATAAAATTAACACTGCGTGAGAAAGATTAAGGGATGTATTTGTTATAGATAAGTCAATATTAAATATAACATCAGCAAGCATTAAATCTTCATTTGATAAACCTGAATTTTCAGGACCAAAAACAATAGCTGTTTTTTTAGTTTTTGGGATAGATTCAAATAAATCATGAAAATCAGTTTTGAGTGGTTTTTGTAAAAATCTTTTGCGATTAGAGGTTGCTATAACATAGTTAAATTTAGATAAAGCGGCATTTAGCGAATTATAAACCTTAGCTTTATTGACAATTATTTTTGAATTTGCTGCGGATTGTAAGGCAATCTTATTTGGCCAAATTTCTCTTGGAGATACTATGATTAATTTTTTTAAGCCACAATTATCCATAGCTCTTGCTGCCATACCTATATTTTCTGGTAATTGGGGCCTAACTAAAATTATTGAAGGTTTGACTATCTTCACTATTATGAATTTAAATCATGGAATAACTTAAAGGTAATACTATCATAAATAGCATTGTAAGATGCATCAATTATATTTGGGGATACTCCGATGGTTGTCCAATGATGATTGGTTTCATCAGAGGATTCTATTAATACTCTAGTTATTGCACCTGTACCTTTTTCGGCAGATAGTATCATAACTTTATAATCAGTAAGTTTTAAATTATTTAAACTTGGATAAAAATTAGTTAATGCTTTTCTTAAAGCGCTATCTATTGCATTAACTGGGCCGTTACCTATTCCTACTGTCATTTTTTCTTCACCAGCCACATGTACATTAATTGTTGCTTCGGACTCTGTTATTAATTCTCCTTTGGCATTCCAACGTCTTTCATCAGTGACTCTAAACTTTTGTAACGTATAAAAATCTTTAATTTGACCAAGTTCTTTTCTCACTAATAATTCGAAACTAGCTAAAGCAGTATCATAAGAAAATCCTTCAGCCTCCTTTTCTTTTATAATCCTTAAAATACTAATTAACTGATTATCATTTAATTCAATCGACATTTTATTAAGTTGATTGAGCAAATTAGATTTACCTGCTTGACCAGAAATAATAACATTTCTTGCATTGCCTACTAACTCGGGATCTATATGTTCGTAAGTCAAAGGATTTTTTTCTACTGCTGAAGCATGTAATCCTCCCTTATGAGAAAATGCATACTCTCCAACATAAGGACTTTGTTTTTTGGATGAAACATTTAATAATTCATCTAGCAATTTAGATACTCTAGTAAGAGATTGGAGTTTTTCTTTATTTATATTTGTCACATAATCTGTTTTTAACTCAAGAGTTGGAATTAAAGAGATTAAATTTGTATTTCCACATCTTTCACCTAAACCATTAATTGTACCTTGAGCATGTCGAACACCAGCTTGAATGGCAGCTAATGTATTAGCAACTGCGTTATCAGTATCATTATGTGCATGTATTCCTAAATTAGTTCCCGGAATTGATTTTACTACATCAGATACAATGTCAAAAACTTCATTTGGGAGTGTTCCTCCATTTGTATCACATAAAACAATCCATCTTGCACCAGCTTTATAGGCTGCTTCTACGCATTGCATGGAATAATTTTTATTAAATTTATATCCATCAAAAAAATGCTCTGCATCAAATATAGCATCCTTTTTTTTATTAACGATCTCAGAAATACTATCACTAATCATTAATAAATTTTCTTCCTTTTCTATAGATAGGGCTTCTGTAACTTGAAATAAAGAAGCTTTTCCAACTATACAAACAGAAGGAGCTTTAGAATTTATAAGTGTATTCAGACCAGGATCATTTGCTGCACTTTTACCAGGCCTTCTTGTCATTCCAAAAGCGGTAAAACTTGAATTAGTAAATGAAATATCACGCGCAAAAAACTCATCATCTGTAGGGTTGGCTCCAGGCCAACCACCCTCAATATAATCCACTCCAAGTTCATCAAGTGCATTAGCAATGATCATTTTATCACTTACCGAAAAATTAACTCCAGTTGTCTGTTGCCCATCTCTTAAAGTGGTATCAAATAAATAAATCTTATTTTCCATTATTTTAGGTCTGCTAAATGAAAAGATATTTTTTGTCGAGTAATTTAAATTCTTCAATAATTCTATCCAATAAAGCCTAGTTTTTTTAAAATATAATCCCTATTTAACAAAGGTAAAAGATATTTTAATTCTGGGCCTTTTTCCCTCCCAGTTAACGCTATTCTTAAGGGCTTAAATAATTCTTTTCCCTTTTTGCCTGTTTTATCTTTAATTAATGAAGTCCATTCTTCCCAACTTTGAGTGTCATAAGGGCTATCAGGCAAAACTTCAGCTGCCTGTTTGAGAAAATCTGAATTTTCAGTATCATAAATATTTGTTGATTTAATAATTTCAAGCCATTCCAAACATTCTGAGAAAAAATTAATATTATTTTTAATAAAATTCCAGAAATCTTCTTTTACATCTTTAATATTTAGATCAATGAATTTTTGCCTAACATCTCCAAAACTATATGACTGTACTATTTCTTTATTTAAAGATTGAAGCACATTGATTAAGAATTTTGGAGAGGATGAAGATAGATTTTCAATATTAAATTTAGTAATCAGTGATTTTAAATCTTTTTCTTTTGTTAAATTGGAACTTGTGCCTATACTCAACAAATAATTAAGGAGCGTCATATTTTCATAACCTTTTTTTCTCATACTTGCTATGGAGAGGCTGTTTAACCTTTTGCCAAAACTTTTTCCGAATTCATCTGTCAAAAATGGGTGATGACCAAATTTAGGAATATCTGATTTTAATGCCTCAAATATTTGAATATGAAAAGCTGTATTTGTTATGTGGTCATCCCCACGTATTATATCTGTAATACTCTCTTCTATATCATCAATAACGGAAGGTAAGTGATACAATAAACTTCCATCTTCTCTAATAAGTACAGGGTCACTTAAGTTTTTACTGTCAAAAGATACCTTGCCCTTAACCAAGTCATGCCATTCAATTTTCTTATCTTCTAATTTAAATCTCCAATGAGGCTTTTTACCTACTTTAATTAAATCACCGATATCTTTTTTTGTTAATTTTAGTGAGCTTCTATCATAAATGGGCGGTTTACCCGATAAGAGTTGAGATTTTTTTTTGAGAGATAATTCTTCAGGGCTCTCAAAACAAGGATAGATTTTGTTGAGATTCTTTAGTTCTTGAATTTTTTTAACATAGATGTTTTGTCTACCTGATTGATTAAACGTTTTATGCCATGTAATTCCTAACCACTTTAAATCTTCTTTGATTTGGTATTCAAATTCTGTTTTACTTCTTTGCTTGTCAGTATCATCAATACGTAAGATAAATTCTCCACCCTTGTTATTTATGTACGCCCAATTTAGAACAGCAGATCTCGCATTACCAACATGCAATAACCCTGTTGGACTTGGGGCAAAACGAGCTTTGGATATCAATTAATCATCCTCGAATTCACAAACTGGTATTGGTTTCATTTTATGCAAATTTAGTTTTCTAATTTGCATATACTTATCATAATATTTACTTTCTTTATTGATCATAGCCTCTTCAATTTGCTTGTATGTCATTCCGAGCTGTCTTTCGTCAGTACGATTATCTTCCCATAAGCCATCTGTCGGTTGAGCATCTATTATATCTTGAATAATTGACATTTCAGAAGCCATTTCCCAAACTTGTGTTTTTGTACAATCTGCGAGAGGGGAAATATCAACACCTCCATCTCCATACTTTGTGAAGAAGCCAACACCAAAATCCTCTACTTTATTTCCTGTTCCTACAACTAACCCTTTATTAGATTGCGCTATTTGATACAAAATTACCATTCTTAAACGTGATCGAGAATTTGCAAATGCAAGATTGTTATCAAACTCATGCATGGTTTTCTTAAAGGAAGAAAAAATTTCATCTAAATTAACCACTTTTGTAATCACATTGTTAAAATTTGATTTAAGCCATTCTAAGTGGCGTAAACTTAAATCATGTTGCTCGGAATTCTGCATGATGGGCATTGAAACAGCAATTGTGTTAAATCCGGTATTTGCCGCTAGAGTACTGGTAACGGCAGAATCAACTCCTCCCGAAACTCCTATAACAAGAGTGACTGGTTGATATTTAACTGAATGACAATATTGTTTCATCCAATTAAGAATACAATTTACCCTTTCATTCGTCTTCATAAATATTTGTATAGCAGTAAAATTATTTTTTGGAAGACTGCTGTAATCTTATTCTATCATCTTTTAAAAACTCAGATAGTAAAAAAGCTACTTCTAAAGACTGAGAGGCATTTAAGCGTGGATCACAATAAGTATGATATCTGCTTTTCAAATCATCCTCGGTTATTTCTTGCACTCCACCAATGCATTCAGTCACATCTTGGCCAGTCATTTCCAAGTGAATACCTCCAGGGTAAGTACCTTCATTTTGATGAATCTTAAAAAATTTCTCAATTTCAGAAATAATATTGATCAATGGTCGCGTTTTATATCCAGAAGATGCTTTAACAGTATTTCCATGCATAGGATCGCAAACCCATACAACATTTTTTTCATCTTTTTTTACTTGCGATATAATATTAGGCAAAAGAGATGTTATCTTATCAGCACCCATTCTACAAATTAACGAAATTCTCCCCGTGATATTATCTGGGTTTATTACTTCAATAATTTTCAAGAGTTCCACGATGTCAGTCGTTGGACCTACCTTTAAACCGATTGGATTTTGAATTCCTCTCACGAATTCTATGTGAGCTCCATCCAATTGTCTCGTTCTGTCTCCTACCCAAAGCATATGAGCTGAAACATCGTACCACTGACCTGTTGTACTGTCTATGCGAGTAAGGGATTCCTCATATGGGAGTAATAAGGCTTCATGACTTGTATAAAAATCCGTTTCTTTCATTTGACGAACATTCTGATCATTAATTCCGCAAGCTTCCATAAAAGTTAGGCATTCATCAATTGTATTGGCCATTTCTTCAAATTTTTTCTTCGATTGACTATCTTCAACAAAACTTAAATTCCATTGATGTATTTGTTTTAAATTTGCAAAACCTCCTTGAGCAAATGCACGGAGCAAATTTAAGGTAGCTGCGGATTGATTATAAGCTTGAATTAGCCTTTTGGGGTTTGGCGTTCTTGAAGTTTTATCAAAATCAATTCCATTAATAATATCTCCCTTGTAAGATTCTAATTCCACGTTATTAATTATCTCAGTATCTTGTGATCTCGGTTTGGCAAATTGACCTGCAATACGACCAACTTTAACAACAGGACAGGAGGCGCCAAAAGTAAGGACTACAGCCATTTGAAGTATCACTTTAAATAGGTCTCTAATGTTATTAGGGTGAAAATCAGAAAAACTTTCGGCACAATCGCCTCCCTGTAAAAGAAAGGCTCTCCCTTTTGCAACTTCCTCTAATTGTTTTAATAAATTTCTACACTCCCCAGCAAAAACTAATGGGGGAAAATTAGATAATTTTTCCCTAGCCACACTTAACTCCTCATCATTTGAATAAGTAGGTATATGTCTTGCAGGTTTATCTCTCCAAGAATTAGGTTTCCAATTGCGAGTCATAATAAAAAATGTCTAATAAACTCTCTCGAATCTTGAAACAAGGACCAATATAGTTATTTTTTTCTATTTTTTTTGAGAATTTTTAATTTTGAACGCTCTAAAGCTATACTATTTGGTGGAATATTTTCTGTAATAACACTTCCCGCTCCAATAGTTGAGTTTTTTCCTATTTTAATAGGGGCAATCAAAGAAGAATTGGAACCAATGAATACCCCATCTTCAACAATTGTCTTCTGTTTTTTCTTACCATCATAATTGCATGTTATGGTGCCTGCCCCTACATTAATATTCTTGCCAAAACTACTATCTCCAATATAACTAAGATGGCTTATGGAGCAGTTATTGCCAATTATGGAGTTTTTAACTTCTACATAATTACCAATTTTTACATTTTCACCGATTTTACTATTAGGTCTTATTCTAGCATACGGACCAATCAATGAATTTTTTCCAATAGTACAAGTTTCAATTACACTATGACTTTTAATAGTAACATTAGCTTCAATTGTAACTCCACGCTTAATAGAGACAAAAGGCTCTATAGTAACCCCCCGTTTAACAATTGAATCAAAACTTAAACGAACAGTATCTGGTTCAACAATAATAACACCCTTTTTGATCATTCTATCTTTAATCTTATTTTGGTAAATTTTATCAATTCTAATTAAATCTTTAATACTGTTAACTCCCAACATTTCATCTTCTCCACTCAAAACATAGGTAAAACTTTTATCAATATTGTGTAAAATATGAAAAATATCAGGAAGATATTTTTCTTTTTTAGTATTTTTATTAGAAATTTTTGCAATATGAGTAAATAATAGTTTTGAACTACAAAGCATAACACCTGAATTACATAAATTGATTTTTTTCTCCTTAAATGAAGCATTTAATTCCTCAACAATAGATGTTACGAAATTCCCTTGTGTTTTCACCCTTCCGTAACCAAAGGGTTTATCAGTTCTAAAAGCAATCATTGATCCTCTTAATTTGTTTTTAGAAAAATTATTAATTAATTTCTTAATGCTTGCATGAGTTATTAATGGAACATCTCCAAAAAGTACTAGAGTATTGGTGTGCAATAAATATTTTTTTGCAGATAAGATAGCGTCAGCAGTACCTTTTTGGTTTTTTTGAATTACAAAAGAACAACCTATAAATTTTTTTTTTAATTCACCGATGTTTTCCTCATTGCATACAAACACTATTCTGTTTTTGGAAATTTTTTTTGCTAATTGATAGACATGCTCTATGATTGAAAGACCTCCTAAATCTTGAAAAATCTTTGATGTATTATTTTTAAAACGTGAACTTTTTCCAGCCGCAAGAATAACTGTGGTAATATTTTTCATTGATGTGATGTTAATATTAAAAATTTCTTAGAATTTCATTACCAACTTTAATAATTTCTTTAGAAGCTTCTGATATTACACTAATATCAACAACCCCTCTTCCAACAGAGAAGGTTTCAGCATATATGATTTTCCCAGTTATACGCGATCGTGCTATATTTGCTCCTGCGTATCTCAACCTCATAATCATTGCTTCGGTTAATTTCGCTCTTGGCATTACCCTATTTAAGATTACTGTCGTTTTTTTTCTTTCCTGTCTTACTAAATTTAAAAAAGGAACAGTTGCCATCAAATCAAGGGGGCTGGGTTGAACGGGTACAAAAACTTTATCTGAACTCTTAATGATTTGAACAGTATCGAATGTAATGGATGGTGGGCTATCTATGATTATAAAATTATATTTTTTCTTTATTTGCTTTAAGTCTTCTTCCAATTTTCTTACATCGAAAGGATATGAGTCAATACCAGTAGGCTCATCTCTATAGTATTTTTTTCTTGCTTCTAGCCAATTAGTCAGGCTTCGTTGGGCATCAGCATCAATTACCGCAACCTTATAATTGCTGTTAGCCCATAAAACTGCAAGATTGGCAGATAGCGTGGTTTTACCTGATCCACCTTTTTGATTTGCAAAAGTAATAATTTTTCCCATATTAGAAAGTTGTAAAAAATTTGGAAGATAATAACAATTTTATGGTTATATGAAACATATTTTAAAACAAAAAGCATGAAAACAATAATTAATTCGGCAAAAAAAACTTTGGAAAACGGAAATTTAGTCATATTTCCCACAGAAACTGTGTACGGATTAGGGGGGGATGCGACAAATGTTGGGGCAATAAAAAAAATTTATGGTCTTAAAAAAAGACCTTTTTCCAATCCCATAATCTGTCATTTTAAGAATATTGAAGCAATTGAAAAAAATTTTGAAATAAACGCACAGGAGTATGATGTAGGCAACGCCTTTTGGCCTGGTCCAATGACTATAATTTTAAAGAAAAAAAAAACAAGCTCAATACATCCATTGCTATCAAATAATTTAGAATTGGTTGGATGCCGCATTCCAAAACATCGAATAGCTTTGGAATTGCTTGCTTCTGTGAATTTTCCAATCGCAGCTCCTAGTGCAAATCTTGCAACTAAAATATCATCAACTCAAACTAACCATCTATCTTCTGAGTTAAAAGAAAATGCTTTTCTAATAGACGGAGGTAAAACAACTTTAGGTTTAGAATCAACTGTTGTTAAATTAAATAATAATAAATTAATTATATTGCGATTAGGGAGTATAACTGAAGAGAAAATAAAAGTGAAGTTTCCTGAATTAATAATAGAAAATAATGATTTCAATAGTAATCTTTCTCCAGGAAATCAAAAAAAGCATTATGCTCCCAATCTACCAATTAGAATAAATGTAAATAAAGTTAAAAAAGATGAAGGTCTGCTTAATTTTGGGAAAAACAATTTAAGATCAAACATTTGTGAGTATAATTTGAGTAAAAAAGCTGATTTAAAGGAAGCAAGTAAAAATTTTTTTCATTTTTTACATCTATTGGACAACTCCAATTGCAAAGGGATAGCTGTAGCAAATATTCCTGAGGTTGGCCTTGGCAAAACTATGAATGATCGATTATACAGAGCCTCTTCAAATAATGAATAGGTCATTAATAGTTTCAAAATTAAAAAATTATGTAAAATCTAAAAACCTTATTTCCAATCAAAGAGATCTTGAAAAATACAACAAAGATTGGAGAGGTTTTTATAACTTTAATTCAATATGTGCTATTTTTCCTGAAACTGTAGAGGAAATTCAAAAAATACTAATATTTTGCAATAATAATAATATTAAGATCGTACCTCAAGCCGGAAACACTAGCCTTACAGGCGCTTCTGTTCCATCACAACATGATCATGAAGTAATTCTTAATATTAATAAAATGAATAAGATAATTGAAATTGATAAAAATAATTTATCTGTGACTACTGAAGCTGGAGTATGTTTGGATGATGTAAAAGATTACGCTGATAAAAATAATTTCTATTTTCCTATTAGTCTCTCATCTTCTGGAAGTTGTTTAATAGGAGGAAATATTGCTACAAATGCAGGGGGTATAAATGCTCTAAAATATGGCTCTATGAGAGACAATGTCATTGGAATTGAGGTTGTTCTTGCAGATGGCTCTCTGATAAACTCAATGTCTTCAATGAAAAAGAATAACACTGGGTATGATCTAAAAAATATATTTTGCGGATCTGAAGGAACTTTAGGAATTGTTACAAAGGCAATCTTGAGGGTATACCCAAAACCAACAGATTATTTCCACTGCTTCTTTGCATTTAACTCCATCCAAGAAAACATTAATTTATTTCAAAAAATTAGAGGTGTATTTGGTGATAAATTAGAAAGTGCAGAAATTATCCCTGACATTGCCATTGAATTGTCAATAAAACATGGATTTTTAACACGATCATTTTTTAGTAAAAAATTTTCTAGTTTTTTACTTTGCAAATTCTCTTTATTTGAAAATAAAGAGACGTTTGAAAAATTTTTTTTAGATAAAATTACAAAATTCAATAATAAATTTGAAGATGTAATTTTTCCCCAATCTCTTCAACAAGAAAATAATTTTTGGAAATTTAGGGATGATTTGGTGGAAGCGTATAAACTAGAAGGTAAATATATTACTAATGATATTTCTCTTCCTTTAAATAGTTTATTAAAATTTATTGATGTAGCGACAAAAAAAATTAACAAGGTGGTATATGGAACACAAATATACTCTTTTGGACACTTAGGAGACGGCAATATTCATTTTAATCTGATTGAACCTGTAAATTATGAAGGCAATTTTAATAACGCTCGTTCTGAAATTTATGAAATAGTTAATGATCTTGTTGAAGACTTTGGAGGCAGTTTTAGCGCTGAACACGGTATAGGACTGATTAAGAAAAAAAGCTTACTCAAATATAAAAGTTTCAATGAACTTAATTTAATGAAAAAAATTAAACACGCTCTAGATCCAAATAATATTTTAAATCCCGGAAAAATATTTGACCTAAAATAAAAGATCGCGAAGTTTGTAATAAAAAATAGCTGTCGAATAAATTGGTCTTCGCACTAAGCTTCCACCCGGTATTGATAAATGATTAATTTTGCTGAATAAATCAAATCTTTCATTAAAGCCGTCAATTTTCTCTGCAATTAGTTTCCCGGCAAAAGTACTTAAAGATAACCCATGGCCTGAATAGCCTTGTGCATATAACAATTTGTTGTTCATTAATGTACCAAAATCAGGCAATCTATTTACGGTGACAGCTAATGTTCCACCCCAGGAATATTCAATTTTATAACCTTTCAACATCGGAAAAACTTTGTACATTCTGTTTAAGACAAAATTTTTAGAATTATTAAGAAATTTAGAACTATAGGTTTCACCACCCCCAAAAATCATTCTCCAGTCTTCGGAAAATCGATAGTAATCAATGATAAACCTCGTATCGCAAATAGCGTAATTATTTTTAATTATTTCTCTTGCTTTTTTTTCCCCTAGGGGTTCTGTGGCAATCATATAATTGTTTATTGGTATAAAATTATTATTTATTTTTCCCAAAAGTTTATCTAAATATCCATTGCAGCCAACTACAACTTTATTAGCTTTAATAATTTTTTTATTACTGTAAATTTTTACATTATCACCAGCCTCAACAATATTAGTGATAGGTGTATTTTCGTATACTTTAACTTTATATTTAATGAGTAATCGAGCCAACCCTATCAAAAATTTAAGGGGATTTAAGTGATAACTAAAATTATTCAAAAGCCCTGATGAATATAATTTACAATTAATTTCTTCTTTAATTTGTTTTTGATTAATAAATTCGTAACCTTCAAAATTATAATTTTTCTGCATATGCTCGATTTTAAATAAAAAATCTTCTTTATCTTTTGCAAAATAACCTGCATCCAAAAGACCTTTTTGCAATCCACATGCAATATTATTTTCTTTTATTAAATTAATACATTCAGTGACTGACTCCAGACCTAAGTTCCATAATTCTCTGGCATGATCAAAGCCTAATGTTGTTTCTATTGTGTTTTGATCTTTACGCATACCAATACCCAATTGGCCTCCATTTCTTCCAGAGGCGCCCCAACCTATTTGTCTAGCCTCACATAATGCAACGGAATAGCCTTTTTTTGAAAGGTTTATTGCGCTGGAAACTCCCGTAAAACCTCCCCCAATCACACAAACGTCTACATTGGTATAATCGTCTAATGTTTCATTAGAGTTAAAGGGATCTATGGAATTTCTATAAAAACTTCCTTTTTCATTATCATGTTGTTCATATGTATTTTTTTTGCTAAAGATCATAAAAAATATGCAATCATTAATATCGCAATTCTTTTTCTAAACAAGAATTACATATTTTATCTAGATAAATCTCAAATGGAATGAAAGATAACTTTGAACAATGGCTTAACGAAAATTCTATCACAGAAGTAGAGTGTCTTGTTCCCGATTTAGGAGGGATTGCCAGAGGTAAGATATTGCCTACAAATAAATTCATTAAAGGTTTGAGTGATGATAGTCACAGACTGCCTCAATCAATTTTTATACAAACAATTTCAGGTGGTTATGCTACAGATGATGAAGATGAATTACCTATTGATGTTTATAATCCAACAGATATCGATGTAATACTAAGACCTGACTATGAAACAATTAGGAGCGTTCCCTGGTATGACGATCCGACTGCCCAGGTAATCTGTGACGCGGTTAACCTAAATGGCTCTCCCGTCATCAATTCCAGCAGAGCTGTTTTAAGGAAAATATTAAAAATCTACGATGATTTAGGGTATGAACCTGTTGTTTCACCAGAAGTGGAATTTTATTTAGTCAAGCCAAACCCGGATTCCGATTATCCATTGGAAGTACCGATAGGTCAGTCCGGTCGACAAGAGACGGGTAAACAGTCTTTCGGGATTGATGCAGTCAATGAATTTGATCCCCTTTTTGAGGACGTCTATAATTATTGTGAAGAACAAAAAATTGAAATTGATACAATCAACCACGAAAGTGGCTCTGCACAAATGGAAATTAATTTTCAACACGGAAATCCACTTGAATTAGCGGATCAGGTTTTTCTTTTTAAGCGAACACTCAGACAGGCAGCCCTTAAACATAAACTGTATGCAACTTTCATGGCTAAGCCTATGGAAAATCAGCCCGGGAGTTCCTTGCACCTACATCAATCCTTACTAAACAAAAAAAACAAAAAAAATATTTTTTATAGCAAAAAAAACACAATTTCTAATTTAATGAAAAATTACATTGGGGGATTGCAAGAATTTACTCCAAAATTAATGCCAATCCACGCACCGAACATAAATTCCTATCGACGACTCTTTGCCACATGGGACGCTCCAAAAAACACAAAATGGGGTATAGGAAACAGATCATGTGGATTTAGAATTCCATCCAATGAAGAGTATGGCATGCGCATAGAAAATCGGATATCAGGATCAGATACAAATCCCTACCTTGTATTCGCCGCAAATCTGGCAGCGGGCTATCTGGGCATAAAAAATAAAATCAAGCCAACGGAAGAATCTAAAAAAAGTGTATTTAACGAGAAAAAAAGCTCGCTTCCAAAAAATATGGACGAGGCGATCTCTATGTTCGAGAAAGATGAACAGATAAATGATGTTTTTAGTCAAAAATTTGTTCGAACAATAGCCGCTATCAGAAAAGTGGAGTATCAGGCATATTTGAAAGTCATCAGTTCCTGGGAAAGAGAGTATCTTCTTTTAAATGTTTAGTTTTTATCTAAAGCAAGATAGAAAGTTTCAAGATACCAGTTTTTAAAACTTTCTACACCTAATTCCATTGTTGATAAAGGTCCTGGTTGATACTTAGAAGACAATACCCCTTTTTGATTATCTTCAATTATTCTTTTATCTGCAATTGTAGTTTTATCCCATAACCAAATCATATCTTTAAGATTATAATCTTTACCTTCTTCTGCATCTTTGTGAACTAACCACATTATTTCTACATCAGTTTGATGAGGAGATTTGGGAACAAATGTAAATAAGGTTGCAAAATCATTACACATCATAAGACTATTGAAAGGTGATGGTCCAATTCCAGTATAACCATGATCATGTTCCTTAAATTTTCCCATCAATTTTTTACAAGCAGGCTTTCCATTTTTAGTTTCAGATAATTTTCCTTCAGACAACGGTGTTCTCTCAGCTCCTCTGGAAAAATTATTAAAATTTCTCTCAGAATATTCTCCTGTCAAATAACCAAGTTTTTTAGTTTTTTCATTCCATTCCGCCAATCTTCTTGAAAATTTCTCAGAATGTGGCCCTGTTCCGCTTCCGCCCCCATAGGCTAAAATATATTCAGGATCATGAACTGAGCAATACTCAGGGTGAGATGGTTGACAATGATAACACTCGTGAAAATTATCTAGTGTAAGTTTCCAATTTCCATGTGTTGGATAAATTTTTCTATAAGCAATTTTTGCATCTTTGAGTCCGTGTAACTCAATATAAGGTTTATTAGGTTCAATAAATTCATCAAAACTAACTGGTTCATTAGAAAAATTAATAAATATCAAGCCTTCATACACTTTAATATTACAACCATGGAGATTCCATTCTCCTTTATTAAAATTACTATTCATTAATCTAGCTGAATTTAAAGTTCCATCAATTTTATAACTCCATGCATGATAAGGACATACAAGAAGTTTTTTATTTCCTTCGTCCTCTGAACAAATTCGCGAACCTCTGTGTCGACAAACATTGTAATGAGCATGGATAATATTATTAATGTCTCTAATAATAATAATAGATTCATTTCCAATATTTAATAAAAAGTAATCTCCAATATTTGGAATTCGGGAAACATGTCCTACAAAAATCCATTGTTTAAAGAAAAAATTTTCCAAATCTAGTTTGAAAATTAAATCATCAACATAAAATAGTTGATCCAAGGAATGGTTAGGTTTTTGGCTTTTTATAAGGGTTTTAATTTGGTTTTTTTCCATAAATTTAAATTAATATATATTATTAATTGAATAACCATTCAATGAATTTTATATAATATTAATGTCTCAATTATATCACAATGACATTTATCAGTTTGATACGCCCGTAAAAAGTTACTGGGAACATGTTACAAGCAAAAAGAAAAAATACGACACTTTAGAAAAAAATATTTCTTCAAACATTGTCGTTATGGGTGGGGGTTACACTGGTATTTCATGCGCACTTCAACTGGCAAAAGAATATCACGAGGATGTTATACTATTAGAGGCTGGGCACATAGGCTGGGGATCATCGGCTCGAAATGCTGGATTTCTATGTATACCCGCTGCAAAAATGTCCATTGAAAAAATGATGAAACTACATGGTGTTGACGAAACAAAAAAGTTTTATGCCAACACGATTGAGGGTTCCTTATTTACAAAAGCATTGATAGATGAGTATAAAATTGACTGCGATGTTACAGGCGATTGCAATTATGAAGTAGCCCATCACCCCAGTTTCTTTGATTCAATTAAGGAAACGGCTAAGATCTACAATAAAGAATTTGGAATTGAGACACAAGTCTACTCTAAGGAAGAATTCAGGGAAATTGGCCACGGAGGTAATGAACAGTACGGCGCTCTCTCATATAAACCTGGTTTTGCCATCAATCCTCTGAAGTTTTTATTGGGATTAGTCGAAGCAGCTTCTAGTTTTGGTGTTAAAATTTATCAACACAGCCAAGTTCTTAAAATTGAAAAAAATTTGGGAAAATATAAAATTTTTACCAAGAATTTTGCGGTCACTGCAAATAAGATAGTTATGG
>Ga0208391_1000009_pt1 | contig 78759 bp, 76 predicted proteins | sample Knorr_S23_td_Bot_FD_185612 | JGI IMG/M metagenome (GOLD analysis project Ga0208391, IMG submission 185612) | Marine microbial communities from Southern Atlantic Ocean transect - Knorr_S23_td_Bottom_ad_3770_LV_A (SPAdes) (version 2) | ecosystem: Environmental > Aquatic > Marine > Oceanic | place... | reverse complement strand
AATTAAGAATTCAGATTAAGAAGTTTAATTAAGAATTTTAGTTTAACCGAATAAACTGGCTAAGCCTTCCATGGCTTCTTCTTCTTTCTTCCCATCTTTCTCTTCAGCTGGTTTATCTTCTGCTTTTGCCTCACCAGATGATTCTGCTGGTGCTGCTGCAGGAGCTGCTGTCACTGTAGTAGCTGCATTCTTTAAAGCATCTTCAATATTTACTTCACTTAATGCCGATACTAATGCCTTGACCTTAACTTCATCAGGTTTTACACCTGTTGATGTAATTACTTTTTTCACAGTATCTTCATCAATTTTTTGTTCAAGCTTATGCAAAAGCAAAGCCGCATAAATGTATTCCATTTGTATAACGATACAATTTTTTTTTCATATATATAAGGTTTAAAATATTTCTAAAAATTATTTAATTTTCCTATTCTTGACTTCTCTATAGGTATATAGAGCTATTAATATGTGAAAATTACTATCTTTACTTAATATGAATAAAGACCTTCTTCGGAAGAAATTTTCTTCTGATTATAAGAATTATTATGAGGTAAATTTATTCGAAACAGAAGGTTTTAGTCGAAAACAATGCTCAAATTGCGATAATTTTTTCTGGACTGCAGATGAATCTCGTTTAACTTGTCCTGAACAACCTTGTGAGCAATATGGTTTTATTGGTAATTCTCCTACATCAAAAAAACTCGATTATGCACAATGCTGGAAAGCTATTGAAGAATACTTCATTGATCACGGACATTCTAGTATAAATCGATACCCTGTGGTTGCTAGGTGGAGACCTGATTTATATTTCACTATTGCCTCAATTGTTGATTTTCAGAGAATTGAAGGCGATAAAATCACATTCGAATTTCCAGAGAATCCTTTAATCATCCCCCAGATGTGTTTACGATTCAATGACATCGAAAATGTCGGAGTTAGCGGTAAACATTTCACATCTTTCGTAATGATTGGTCAACATTGTATTGCTAATGATACTGGATATTGGAAAAATGAATGTATTGATCTTGATTATGGGTTATTAACAAATGTATTTGGCATTCCTAAAAAGGAAATTGTTTTCAAAGAAGATGTTTGGGTTGGTTATGGAGCTTTTGGATATTCATTAGAATATTATGTCCGTGGATTGGAATTAGGAAATGCTGTATTTACTCAATTTGAAGGCGATCCAACTAACTACAAAACTATGGACGATAAAATTATTGATATGGGCGCTGGACTAGAAAGATTTAGTTGGTTAACACAAGGGACTCCTACAGCCTATGAATCAGTATTTGGCAGCGCTATTAAAAATATGATTGACAAATGTAATATTGTTTACGATCAAGATTTCTTTAAAAATTATTCAAAATTTTCTGGCATGTTGAATTTAGACGAAGTCTCTGATATTGAATTTACTCGTAAACAAGTTGCGGAGAAACTGGGGGTCGGTATTGATGAATTAATTGAAAAAGTTACTCCTTTTGAATCAATGTTTGCTGTTCTTGACCATGTAAAAACTCTTGTTTTTGCTATCAGTGACGGCGCTTTACCTAGTAATGTTGGAGGTGGTTACAATCTTCGAGTTCTACTTAGACGATCTCTATCTAAAATCCACTCACAAAAATGGAATGTTGAATTAGGGGAGATTGCAGATTGGCATATTGACTATTTGTCACAAATTTATCCTGAACTTAAAGAACATAGGAATGAAATATTGAAAATTCTTGAAGTTGAAGAACAACGTTATGATAATACCCAGGAAAGAATCAAGAAAATTGTTTCTAATATGAATAAATCAAACCAGATAGTTAATGAAGAAACACTGATAAAATTATACGATTCTGATGGAATAACTCCTGAATTTATTCGAGATCAAGGTATGAAAATTGACATACCTGCCAATTTCTATGCAAAAGTCACTGAAAAACATATTTTGAATACAACTGAAAAACCAAAACGTAACTTTGACATAGATGGAATAGATCAAACTCGTCCGTTGTTCTATGAAAATCAAGACCTTACTGAATTCGAAGGACGTGTACTTAAAGTGTTTAATGATTCAAAACATTCATTCGTTGTATTAGATCAAACTGCATTCTATGCACGTGCAGGTGGCCAAGAACCAGATTTTGGCACTCTAGATAATCATAAAGTTCTTGATGTTGAAAAATATGGCCAAGTAATTTTACATAAAATTAATAAAATGGATATTAAAGAAGGTACGACGATTAAGGGAAAAATTGATCAACATCGTAGAGAAATCCTTACTCGTCACCACACTGCAACTCATGTTATGTTAGGAGCTGCTAAGAGAGCACTTGGTTCATGGGTCTGGCAATCCTCTGCTTTCAAAGATGTGGATAAAGCTCGTCTCGATATAACACATTTCGAACATCTATCATTACAACAAATTGAAAAGATTGAAAAACTAGCAAATGACGCGATTAGACAGAACTTACCCGTACACAAATTAGTATTGGATAGAGGCGAAGCAGAAAACAAATACGGTTTCTCAATTTATCAAGGCGGAATTGCCCCCGGTAAAAATATCCGTGTACAAGAGATTGAAACTTGGGACGTTGAAGCCTGTGCAGGTACTCATGTATCTAGTACGGGTGAACTTGGCATCATTAAAATTATTAAAAACGAAAGAATACAAGATGGCGTAGAACGATTAGAATATGTAGCTGGCGAGATTGCAATCGAGTATATACAAAAACAAAATCGATTATTGGATTCGATTAGTAACAACCTCTCTGTTCCAATTGATAAACTCAATCAAACTGTAGATGACTTAATTCATGATAATGATGCGATTAAAAGAGATTCAAAATCTCTCATCAAAAATCATCTTGCTGATATTATATGCAATCATCTTAATTCTTCATCTGTTAAAATCTCCGATATTTCATTATCAATACTTGATTGGAATCATGTAGACGAGGACTTTCATATTCTTGTTGGAGAACATTGTATTAATAAAATTAATAACCTCATCTATATCGGAATTATAAATACAGATAAAAGTTCAAGATTATTTATTTTTTGCGGAGAAAAAATCAATCAAAAATACAAAGCAGTAGATTTAGCACGTCAAATCTCAAAGGCCTTTGGTGGTTCTGGTGGAGGAACTAACCGTTTTGCCCAAGGTGGCTGTTCTAAAATTTCTGACCATAATACAATTATTAATATCGTTCAATCCATTGTCAATGCCGAATAAGGTGATTTTTTGACAATTAATTGGTCTGATATTGAACATAAATGGAGAACTAAATGGGAAAATTCTTCTCTTCACAATACTAATGTTGATCCTGATAAACCAAAGTTCTTTCTCACTGTTGCATATCCTTACCCAAATTCTCCGCAACATATAGGACATGGACGAACCTATACTCTCACTGATGTTCATGCTCGATACAAAAGGATGCTTGGATTTAATGTATTGTTTCCTATGGCATTCCATTATACTGGTACTCCTATTCTTGCAATGACGAAAAGACTTGCTGAAAATGATCCTGAACTACTAAGTGCATTTCAAGATGTTTACAATATTCCAATGTCTGTAATTAAACAACTCGATGAACCTAAAAAAATTGCACAATATTTCCATAATGAAATCAAACAAGGAATGATTGAGATGGGTTATTCAATTGATTGGCGACGTGAATTTACTACTATTGATACACAATATAGTAAATTTATTGAATGGCAATTTAAAAAACTAAATTCAGGTGGTTTTATTACCCGAGGCAGTCATCCTGTTGGATGGTGTCCTAAAGACGGTAACCCTGTTGGTCAACACGACACACTCGGAGATGTTGAACCTGATATCGGTGAATATACTATTATCAAATTTGCTTTTGACGATGCAAAACTAGTTGCTGCAACACTTCGTCCAGAAACTATATTTGGTGTTACCAATATCTGGATTAATCCTGACATTGAATATGTAAAAATTTCACTAAACAATGAAAAATGGATTGTCAGTAGTGATTCGATGTTTAAATTTGAACATCTTATAGAAGAAAATTCATCTACTGAGGTCATCTCAGGCAATTCTTTGATTGGTAAATGGACTGAAAACCCGTTTACACACATGAAAATCCAATTATTACCTGCCACTTTTGTCAATTCTAAAAATGGAACTGGGCTTGTAATGTCTGTACCCTCACATGCGCCTTATGATTATCAAGCAATTGTTGATTTCACACAGGATCATAGTCTAATTAGTAAATACCCTGATATTGATACAACTAATCTTGCTCCTATTGACGTAATAAAAACTCCAAGATACGACAATACTCCTGCTAAACAAATAGTTTCTGACTTGAGTATAAAGAACCAAGATGATTCTAAACTTGTGGATGCAACTAAAGAACTTTATACTCTTGAATTTAATTCTGGTAAAATGATTGATATTGCAGGAGATTATGCAAATCTTCCTGTTAAACAAGCAAAAGAAAAAGTGAAAATCGACCTTATTCAACTTGGTATTGCTAGTAAATTATATGAAATAATGAACAGTCCTGTTGTATGTAGATGCGGAACTGAATGCGTAATAAAAATGTTCGAAAATCAATGGTTCATCGACTATGGAAAACCTGACTGGAAAGAAAAAGCACACTCTTCAATCAATGATATGTCATTAGTACCTAGTGAAATTACTGTTGAATTCCATAATACTGTTGATTGGCTTCATGAAAAAGCATGTGCACGAAACTCAGGTCTTGGTACAAAATTACCTTGGGATCCTGACTGGATTATAGAAAGTCTGTCTGATTCTGTAATCTATATGGCATACTATACTTTATCTAGACTTATCAAAGAACATACTCTTGATTCTTCAAATCTCTCAGAAGAATTCTTTGATTATATATTGTTAGGTCTGGGTAACTCGGAATTAGTTTCTGCAAATACAAATATTAGTAAAAATATTATCGACGACCTACGAACTGAATTCTTGTATTTCTATCCTCTTGACAGCAGACATTCTGGACGTGATCTTGTTCCAAACCATCTAACATTCTTTATTTTTAATCATTCTGCTATATTTCCTAAGAATCATTGGCCACAACAAATTGTTGTTAATGGCTCTGTACTCATGGACGGTAAAAAAATGTCTAAATCATTCGGAAATATAATTCCTCTTCGCCAAGCAGTAAAAACATACGGGGCAGATCCTATACGCCTTGGAATTATGTCTGCTGCAGAATTGTTACAAGATGCTGATTTTAGTCTAGAATTAGTAAAATCATTCACTGAGCGACTTAATAAAATGCATAATCTTATCCACGAAATTAAATATGCATCTGATTATGATGTAACGCAGGCACATTCTATTGAAAAATGGTTGTTGAGTAGATTACAAAGGTCAATTCAGACTACTACTGACTCAATGAACAAACTTCGTGTAAGAGAATCTCTCCATAACATAATTTATCTCCTTGACATTGATTTACAATGGTATAATAGAAGAACTACTCTTTCTACCGAAGATCAGAATTCATTCTTAAAATATTTCTTTGAGACTAGAATAAAATTACTCGCTCCCTTTGCACCTTATTTCTGTGAAGAGACTTGGGAGACTCTCGGACATGAAGGTTCAATTACTCTTGAAGACTGGCCTACTCCTGACACAAATTTAATTGACGAGAATTCTGAATTATCTGAAGACTTAATTAAAAATACAATTGAAGATATCAATAATATACTTAAAGTCACAAAAATTCAGACACAAAGAATCTGCATATATATTCCCGCTAACTGGAAATGGAATATCTTCTTGCATGCATTAAAACAAGAACAACTTCTTCTCAAGGATCTAATTGAAAGCAGTTTAAACAACCCTGATTATTCTGAATTCAAGAAACACATACCAAAATTCTGTCAGACACTGTTCAAAGAGTTGTCTACTGTGGATTCATCTTCAAAGTTACGTATTCTAAGTATTGGTAAATTAAACGAAACTCAAATTCTTGAAGACCTAAAATCATTCTATAAGACCCAAAACAATATTCGAGTCGATTTATACTCTGAAGACGATTCAAAAATCTACGATCCACGAAATCGCTCTATCTATTCTAGACCTATGCGGCCTGCAATTTTCTTAGAATAGATAATTGACTATTTCCAAATTTGTATTTATGCTGAATAAATATAATCCATATATTATTGCTGATATTCCAAATCCATAATTTAGAATTAATCTGAAATTCTTCGTAAAAATTCCAGAAAATTTCAATAATAATATGCTGAATGCAGTCATTCCCAACACTACTCCAGTTGAGAATAACAATAGCGCACCAAGTAAGGTAGTGATTGAACCAATTCCTAGTCCTAATATTAGAATAATAAATAGCTCGTCATTACTTGCTAGTCCATGTATTATTCCTACTCCAAACGACGCATGATGCGATTTCAAATCTTTATTTATAAATCCTCCAATTCGATGTGTGTGAACATGTTCATGTTTAATTTCATCATGTTTGTGTTCGTGTTTATGCCGTAAAGGAATTCCTATTGTTAAACTAATTATTCCCATCACTATCATTATTGACGCTATAATTATCTCAAAATTTTCTAATAACATAATAACCGGAATCGAATTCCTATTGTAAAAAATAATTAAAGTCATAATTCCTGCAGTTAACATGTGTCCAATTCCCCAACTCAAACTAATGTTAAGTGTTTCATCAAGTCTCTTTGCTCTAGATAAAAAATTTGACACTATTAATATATGATCTGCGTCAAATGCATGCTTTATTCCCATAATGAATGCAAGAATCGCAAAACTGAATAATTCCATATCTAAATACCGTGTTTGTTATCTATATAAATCAAGCCCCAGCTGGGATTTGAACCCAGGACCTACTACTTACGAGGTTCGACATTCTTTAGTCGCTCTGGCCGATCTGAGCTACTGGGGCAAAATCTTCTATTACTTAATGAGATTATTCTTTCTTAAAAATTAAACAATAGTGGTGAACCGTGTTACTCACCCATGAGTATCCATAACCATAAGGCGCTAATTTCACATTGTCTTGACACCATATTTTCTCATCTTTCAATGTAAAACAATCTAGTTTTCTTGCAAGATCCCATGCTAATGGATATATCTTTCCGCCTTTCTTGATATTTTTGACAATAACTGTTAGATATCCTCCTTTCTTCATTATCTTGTGTACTTTCGAATAAATTTCATTTAACTCATCAACAAATTTCATATAATCGTCTATATTTCCCACATCTTGTTGATCCTCAGAATAATATACATCATAATTTTTTTCCTGTCTGGTCTTTTGCGTCTCAAATCCCTTTTCACGTAACATATCCCAATATGGTGGAGAAGTTATACAAAAGTCAATATCCGACATATTGATCTTGTCTACAAGTCTTGCATCACCTTTGTATAGTTTCACATTCTTTTTATTCTCATGTTCAGTGATTTCTTGTGTTCTACTATTTACTCTCTGTAGCGCTACATCTGCATACTTCTTAGACAATTCAATCCCTATTGCATTTCTGTTTGTATTCATCGCTGCTATTAATGTACTTCCTGTTCCCACCATTGGATCTAATACTGTCTGACCTTCTTTTGTAAAAAATTTTATAAAATTTTCAATTAATTCTTCAGGGAACTTTGCAGGATGCAATAATACATTTTTCTGCCTCGATTTAGGATTAATTATGAACCAACTCTTCTGAAATTTTATCCATTCTTTACTCGTTAAGTTGTTTAATCTATTATAGTTATGATATGTTCCCTCTGCACTGGTTGTTTCCAAATGTGCAGAATAATCCATATTCAGTATCTCTTTAGGTGTATTCTTTGAAACACTATTTTGCATTATCAATTATACCTATAATCACTCGATAATGTAGATAGTCTATATGATTTGATTATTGTGTATAATAATTGCTATATTGCTAGAATGGCTGTATGAGCCAGATTATTGTTCCTATGCCTAAGTATATTGCATAACTCCAAGTTCCAAGCCTCTGCTGCACCTCGTGCAAATCATCGTGCTTATCACGTGTATTGTGTAACCACTCCAGTGCATGATTAAAGAATTTTATCTTACTTTTTGTTTCATCTTCAATATTTGTATAATAATTCATCTCTTCCCTGCCTTTATTCATGTACTTGATTAAATTATCTTCTGATATCTTTCTTTCAATCTTCTCTAATGACTCTTCTGAACCTGACATGGGCCTTATTTGTGGATGTGCCCATAGAAGTTCAGTTTCTTCAATGAAATCTTTCCAATATATTCCTCTCTTTCTCTTTGCAAATATATGTAGTATTGTAGTCCATGAACCCATCGAATTTCTCATGTGTTCTGTTATTACGTCCAATGAAGCTCCTTCCATTTGCTGACATATACCGAAACTAATCAATAACCCAGGAATCAGTATATTCAAATTATTTGTACCAGAGATAGAAATTATAATATACATGATGATTACCAATGTCATCAGTGCAATTATTCTGCCCGAAGCCATTACCTGTCTTACATTTACCTTTACTACTTGTGGATTGTATGTCTCCTTTCTTTCATTAATTCCTACAAATGCAATTACTTGACCAAAAAATGTCCTTGAAAACATTCCGCTTAGCATTATGCCTATTATGAATACATATATTCTTATTGACATTACTATTGGCGATTTATTAAGAAAAAGCCTTGTATCTTCTTTGATACTCTTTATAGAAATGTTATTTGAATTCTTTTTCGATGCTTTGACCACTTATATTCAGTCCGCAAAATTATTAGGAATGAATGTGACTTATAAACAATATGCAACAATTCACAACTTCTACGCCTGATATAATTGAAATTGCCCGAATTGTATCTAATGGCGGTATTATTGCTTATCCAACTGATACTGTCTATGGCTTAGGATGCAATCCTTACATTCACAATTCTGTAAAAAAAATATTTGAACTAAAAATACGTGAAAATAAACCTTTGCCATTACTGTGCGATTCTATCAAATCTGCTTTAAAAATTGCCTCCTTTGATCCAATCTCTTTGAAACTTGCTGAAAAATTTTGGCCTGGCTCATTAACCATTGTTGTTCCTATAACAAATGATTCCTTGAAGACAATGACCTGCGGTTCTGAATTCATTGGCTTACGTGTACCTGACAATCCAGTTACTTTATCATTAATTTCTAACTGTGGCGGATATCTTATTGGTACGAGTGCCAACATCTCAGGAACTAAATCTAATCACTCTGCATCATTAGTAATATCCCAACTTCCAAATCTGGATGCTATTCTTATTGATGATCTTGAAAACAAATCTAAAGAATCTACAATTGTCAAAGTTGAAGATGATGCTATCAACATAATCAGATCTGGTAGTATCGATTCTAAATTAATACAAAATATCTCATAATGAATCCACAAAAATATTACGTGATTCTAATAAATTCTCAACTTTTAATAAAGAAAAATCTCCATTGTGAAATTCCGATATATAGCTTGCCGCAGCTGCATTTGCAAGATTCAATCTATTAATAGTCGATAGTTCCTTTTTTAATCCCAATATGTTTATTGCATTCCAAACGTCTCCTGCTCCTGTTAAGATCATGGGCTTCACAGGAAATGACTTAACAAATTGCACATCTCCATCTGACGCAGAACAAGATCCTATTGGTGTATGAATATCTATTATTGTACCCAATATTGATGATATATCTGATGCCATTGTTTTAATTTCATTGATTGTATATTCTGCACTAATATTTTTCAAACCTAAAAATTTCCCTAGTATTTGACACTCATTTTCATTAAGACTTATCATATCAATTATCTTATTATTTTTCATATTATCTATTAATCCTTGTAGCCTACTTGTTGACGTAGATAAATCTGCAAAATCCAATAACTTGATACTATCTTTAGCTGTACTGAAAATTTCGTTTACTAGTTGGTTTCCATCTAGATTTGATGCCCAATTTGATATTATTACAATGTCAGATTCTTCTATTATCTTCAGATAGTTAGTTGTTATGTCAATTCCATTAAATTTCTCTATTCCTCCAACATCACTGATCATAATATTCGAATCATTATTGTGACCCGTTTCTAATGCAATTGTAAATCCTGGTTTTCCTTTCAACATATTTATTTTTATATTATCAAATTCTTGGAATCGTAAATCTAATAATCTTCTTGTAAATTCATCACCTATTGCAAATAATTCTGTCTCACTTCCAAATTTTACCAGTGCATACGCAATATTTGTTGCATTACCACCGACTATTTCTGTCTGTTTAATTCCTCTTATGCTTCCTCCACCTACTGCTGATTTAGCTTTTGCATCTGTCACTAGTTTATCTAAGTCAGGAACTTTTACTATTCTATCTATAAAAACATCTGCTAACGTTGTAGATTTTATACCATTAAAAATTGTTTGTAATTTACTATGCGGCAATCTTTCTCAGTACATTTAACATTAACAATAATAGTGGAATTTCTAACATGAAAAACACAGGACTTGTTGAATTAAAATAGAAACTAAGTAAAATTAGGCCACATATTAAGAAGAATATCATTGTTATTAGAAATAATACAAATTTAACCCATATATTATTCTTCATATCTTCAATATTCATACGATTAATAACGTAATTGATATTAAATTATGTTTTGTTTAGTAATATCATGACAACGCAAAATAATCCCAAATCTGACGATATATTAAAGAAAATATTCCAGATGCAACAAGATTATACATCTCTATTGAAATTGGATAGGTATCCTGTTAATCTAGATGAGAAAATATCTGTTCTATGCACAGCAATTATTCACGAAACGATTGAATTACAAAGACTCACCTCTTGGAAATGGTGGAAAAAACCAGTTCCTCTTGATCAAAAACTTGCCAAAGAAGAATTGATTGATATCTGGCATTTTGTTGTTCAGGCTTCCATGGAATTAGAATTAACTCCAGAAGATATATTAAAAGAATACGAAAGAAAAAACCAGATTAATAGGCAAAGAGAAGCCACTGGATACTGAATAAACTCTTGAAATCAGGCCAAAAGTAAAATATGTATGTCTTTCATAATTACTTGTGGTTAAGACATACAGGATTGAATCTGATTCACTAGGTAAAAAGAAAGTACCAAGTTCTGCCTATTATGGAATCCAAACACAACGCGCTATTGAGAATTTCCCAATTAGTGGTGTTATGCACTCTCCTGAATTCTTAGATTCTTATATTATAATCAAAAAAGCTGCTGCCAAGACAAATACTAAACTTAAAATACTAGACAAAAAACTATCGTCCGCAATAATAAAATCTGCCGACGAAGTATTATCTGGAAAACTTCATGATCAATTTGTTGTAGACGTTTTTCAAATGGGCGCCGGCACTTCATTTAACATGAATTGCAATGAAGTTCTCGCAAATCGCTCCAACCAATTACTTAAACATAAACTTGGAATGTATGATCCTATACATCCTAACGACCACGTAAATATGTCTCAATCTACTAATGACACTTTCCCTACTGCTATTCGTTTATCTATCCTCTTTTCTCTTCCAAAACTAGAAAAAGAATTAAAATTACTATCTAATTCATTTCAATTAAAATCAAAACAATTTAATAAAATTCTTAAATCTGCTCGTACACATTTGCAAGATGCAGTTCCTATAACACTTGGCCAGGAATTCAATGCTTATTCATACACTGTTTCCAAATGTTTACGAGATATTCAATACAATAAAAAACAACTCTTTGTTCTGGGTATTGGTGGAAGTGCAGCTGGTACTGGTATGAATACACATCCAAATTATTCCAAACAAATGATTCGTGAACTCTCTATTGAAACCAAACTTCCATTAAAACAATCTCCTGATCTCATAGAATCTATGCAAAGTCAAAAGGATATTGCATCTCTTTCGTCTAGTTTCAGAAATCTATCTCTTGAACTAACTCGCATCTCTAACGATTTAAGATTAATGTCCTCTGGACCAAGAACTGGACTATCTGAGATAACAATTCCTGCTATTGCCCCTGGTTCATCCATCATGCCTGGAAAAGTCAATCCATCAATTCTTGAAATGGTTAATATGGTATGTTTTCAGGTTATTGGATCTGATTCAGGAATAGCTTTCGCAACTCAGGCTGGGCAACTAGAACTTAACGTTATGATGCCTATGATTTCATATAACATACTATTCTCTATCAAAATACTAACTAATTCTATTAAACAACTAAGAAAATTATGCATAGATGGTATTACTGCCAATGAACTCATTTGCAGAAAATATGCAGAACAAAGTATAGGCATTGCAACTATCCTGAATAAATACATTGGATATAACCAAGCTTCAAAAATTGCTCAACAATCCATTCATTCTAAAAAAAATATTATCGATATTATAATTTCTGAAAACATTCTAACAGAAAGTCAATTGAAAAAGATCTTTAATACTAATTCATTAACTAAACCTACAGACTCACGCTTTATAATTAATAAGAACGATAAATAATGTGAGAATATCTTGACCAATTCTGAATTTGATAATTATAAATCACCTTTTTCATGGCGGTATGGCAGTGATGAAATGCGAACAATATTCTCAGAGAAAACTAAACGAACAAAATGGAGAAAAATATGGTATGAAATTGCTTCATCTCAATACAAATATGGTTTAATCTCTAAATCGGAATTAAATGATATTAAGAAATATTCATCAAGTAAACATCTTGACATAAAACGTTCCTTAGAAACTGAAAAAAAAATTCGACATGATTTAATGTCTGAAATTAAAACTTTTGCCGATCAAGCTAAAATTGGAGGTGGAAAAATTCATCTTGGTGCAACTTCTATGGATATTGAAGATAATGCAGATATTCTGGTTATTCGCGAAGCATTGATAATTATTCTAGAAAAGGTTGTTACATGTTTAGATTTTCTATCTCAAAAAATTAAATCTCATAACAAAACTATTTGTATTGGGTGGACTCACATACAACCTGCTGAACCCACTACTCTGGGCTATAGGTTCTCACTTTACGCTCAGGACTTGATGCTAGATATTAAAAATATTGAATTTATTCTTGATAATATTGTTCTTGGTAAAGGAATCAAAGGAGCTGTAGGAACTTCTGCTAGCTATAAACGATTGCTTGGTAAAAACACTCAAAATCTTGAAAATGATGTAATGAAGAACTTGGACGTTAAAGCATTTTTAGTTTCTTCACAGACATATCCCCGTAAAGTTGATTTCTTAGTAATTTCTGCTCTCTCATCATTGGCCCAAAGTTTGCATAAATTCTCTCTTGATTTTCGTATATTGCAATCTCCTCCTTTTGGCGAATTCAAAGAACCACGTAAAAAACTACAAGTCGGTTCAAGTGCAATGCCTTTCAAACGCAATCCAATCATGAATGAAAGAATCTCATCTTTAACGAGATATATGTCATCATTTCTGAACGTTGCTAGTTCTAATTCATCAAATAGCATATTGGAACGAACTCTAGATGATTCTGCTAATCGTAGACTATTTATTCCTGAAAGTTTTCTTGCACTAGATGAATGTCTTATGCTATATTCAGAAATCCTATCTGGTATGGAAATATCTGAAGCAAATATAAAGAAAAATCTCGAGATTTATGGTCCATTCGCATTATTAGAACCTATTATGATGGATCTATCGAAACAAGGAAAAAATAGACAGACAATACATGAAGAATTTCGAAAAATTTCATTAAAAGCATGGGATGAAATCGAATCTGGTAATCCAAATCCTTTGTTTACCTTAATAGCTAAAAACAAGTACTTGTCAGAATTAGAGCTAGATCTAAATAATTTATTTAATTATTCAAAGTATGTTGGAACTGCTCCTGAAAGATCCATGCTTTTACGAAAGAATATTTCTTCATTGATAAAGAAATATAAAATTAAATCTAACTCAAAATCTACCTATTAGATTCAATAATTATTATGAAAGTACATCTTGAGAAGAATGCTATTCGTGCAATGGGTGTTGCAGAATGTTATCTGCCTATCTCAAATAAATCAACTTTATGCTCTGTCATTATGCGCAGTGATTTGGTTATTGACGGATGTAATTATGGAGTGTCTACTGTTGGCGGCGATGATATAACTAATAGTATTTCTCTGATGCACAAACAATTTTGTAGAAATGATATTAATGTAATATTAATTCTTGGTTCTATTATGAGTAGTTACAATGTAGTAGATATCAATTATTTATTTAATTCCTTTAATCTTCCAATAATATCTGTTTCACTAAATTCTCCAAAAAATCTTGAAAATAACTTTAAAAGAAAATATCCTAATTCATGGAAAAATAAACTACTTATAAATTCTAAAAATGGCGATAATCTAAAAATCAATTTGGCAACGAAATATTCTATTCATGCTCAAATCTGCGGTACTTCAAAAACAGAAGCTCAAAGAATCTTGAATAAATTTACTTTACAAGGTTCAATTCCAGAACCTCTAAGAATTGCTAAATTATTTGCACGCGCTAAAGTAATGAAATCTGTTTCTTAAGCTTCAGGTTCTGATTCAGGTTCTGATACGATTATTGTTCCTCTCATCCATGGATGTGGTGAACAATAGTATGTATATTCCCCAGATTCAATAAACAGAAATGAAAATTCTCCGCCTTCAGGATCTAAATAATTTGCATTTCCTGCTAGTTTCATAAATTCTTTACCGATTTCTGCTGTTACTGTATGAATGACACCATCTAAGTTTGACCATATTACTAAATTATTTTCTCCTAATGTCACGGAAATTGCATTTGGTAAAAAGTTCTCTTCCTGATCTTGATCAACAGAACCTAATAATATGTCGATTGTTGTCTTTTCCGGCGGATTTAACCATTCTTCTGGAACTATTACCTCTTTATTTACTTCAGGCATATATACGAATTGAAAATACCCAAAACCTGCTACTGATGCTAATATACATATAATAAAAAGCGGCCCTGCTATCTTTGACGTCTGTGACACATTAAAGTAAAAAAAGAAGCTGCTTATAAATGTCGTATCTCTATACCATTTTTGACAACAAAGAAAATAAATATATATGCTCTTGATGAATATTGATTCTAGACTAGTGTGTTAGTAAATGGCGGAAGATAAAAAAATACAACAATTTGATAATGAACAGCCTAGTTCTGACGCTGTTAATAATTCTGAAATCTCAAATAATTCTCCTGATAATAATGCAGAAAAATCTCCTGCGGTAACTAAAATTGAATCAACTCCGGTCATAGAAAAAACTGAAGAAAAAACTGAAGAAAAAACTGAAGAAAAAACTGAAGAAAAAACTGAAGAAAAAACTGAAGAAAAAACTGAAGAAATTATTGATGCTCCTCCATCTAAAGAACGAAGAAACTTTCTTAAAATAATAGCCGTCACAGGCGGTATTTTGGGCCTTACTCCTTTCATTCCGTATGGATCATTTTTCACTGCTACCTTGGGAGGTACTGAAGCTGTTAGACAAAGAATTATGACACCTGAAGGGCGTTTTGCTAACATTGCAGATATTGAACCTGATAGTTCTATTGTATTTCCATTTCCTCGAACTGGCGACGACGAAAAAGATTCTGAACCATTTCGCCGTTATCAATTAATTCGACTTGCATCAAATGCTGGTGGCGATCCAAATGATGCATCTGCTTTTAGAATTTACAGTATGGTGTGCGTTCACCTTTGGTGTCTCTGGGATTATATTGAAGGTCGTGAAATAGAAATTAATGGCGAAAAATTAACTGGTAATATTGAATGTCCGTGCCATGGAAGTAATTATGATCCTCGAACTGGATTAGCTCATAAAGGACCTGCTATGATGCAATCTAAACCTAACGACGCGCTTCCAACTCTTCCTCTAGAGGTTGATGAAAATGGAGATATATGGGTTCTTCCACCTGATACTTCTTTGGAAAAGAATGGAGTTATAGGACTTGGCCGCTACGTCTAAAAAACAAAGTATTGTCTCAAAGTTTTGGGATTATACTATGAATCGGTTAAACCGAACTGTATTTTTAGGACTTAAGTTTACATTTCCACAAAAATTTCTGAGCCCTATGGGTTTCAGTGGCATGCTTACTTTCTGTTTGTTTTTACTTCTTGGAGTAACAGGAGCATTCTTGATGCTGTTTTATGTTCCAGGAATTGAAGGTGCTTTCGATAGTGTTGAGTTTATAGACGAAGAAATTCCTTACGGTTTTGCAATACGAAATATACATTACCATGGTTCAAACGCAATGGTCTTTATGGCTGTTTTACACCTTTATTATCAATATTTCAGTGGCAGATATAAAATTAAAAATGAAATGATATGGGTTACTGGTATGATTCTTGGTGTAGTTACTGTATTGGAGGCTTTCACTGGATATAATTTACTCTTTAACGATAGGGCTGAACTAGCCGTAAGTATAGGAGTCTCATTAACTGTATTTAGCCCAATTATAGGGCCGACACTTGCCAAAATGATTTGGGGTCAAGGATTTTCAGATTTCTTAATAAGACTTTATGCACTTCATGTTTTCATAATTCCAATTGTAATGGGAATTTTAATGTTCGTTCATTTCCCACGTTTCCTTGTTTTTGATCTTCCAATGTGGTCTGCAATGGTTGGTATAATTCTTATTACTGGAGGAATATTCCCTGTGGAAATGGGTGTGAAATTTGATCCTAATCATCCTCCGGGAATTACTGTCCCAGAATGGTATCTTACAGGTTTGTATGCGTTTATTCGGACAGGTTTTGATAAATTCATTACTGGCGGTCTGCTGCCGGGTCTATTGATAGCTATGTTCCTATTTGTGCCATTTATTGATCATAGCAGAAAAATTTCATGGAAAGACAGACCATTCTTCTCTGCTTTAGGTATTGCTAGTATCACTCAAATCTTTATTACCACTATTTGGGGATTCTATGTACATCCAGATCCAACTATGAATTTAACTGAAAGGTTATTCATTGAACCAATTCCGTTCTATAGTGCTATGCTAATTAGTGTTGTTTTTAGCTTTGTTGTTGTCTATGGATTCCTCAAAGCCCGTTCTGCTCTTGTAGTGCCTGGAAAAAGACCTACACCTACAAAACAAACTCCGTTAATTCTGAACACTTTCTGGACTTATGCGGTTCTGATCTCGCTTGTCATCTTTGAAGTTGTCCTTAATGGAATGGCCTTGATGGCATATGCAGGAGGATTATGGGCTCTTGCCATGTTTGAGACTGGAGCTATATTCTGTATATTTGGCATAATTGCTCATGTTTATCGTTCATATAATCCAAAGGTAATTGCGGCTGAAAAAGCTGCTAAAGAAGCCGCAGCAAAAGCTGCAAATGAAATTGAAGTTCCTGTACCCACAATTACTAATTCTAAAACTGATTAGTTTATAATTCTAATTTCTTTTTGGCCATTTCTGCGCCAATTACCATATTTCTGAGTTTTGAAAATGATGTTTCTCTTGTTCTAGTTCTTAAACCACAATCGGGATTTACATGTATAAGATTCGGATTGTCTGTCATTTTTACTGCGTATAATATCCTATCTCTTACTAATTCTGGAGGTTCTATTTTATCTACGTGGACGTCTAAGACTCCTAAACCGATCTCCTTCTTCTCATTATAATCTCTAAAAGTCTTTAAAAATGACTCATATCCGTTCCTGTTTGAATGATTTATGCCTTTGTTCCATGAATCCCTGTTAGCAAATTCTAATTCATACTGATGATTCTTCATTTCAAGTACTTCTGGATACATATTTGAATAATCTTCGCTGTAGCATATGTGAATTCCAAATTTCGCATTAATTCCTTTTATTGATTCATTAAATGAATCAACTACTAACTTCATTTCCTCTGGATGTGTTGTCGCTGCAGGTTCATCAATTTGAATAAAATCTGCTCCTGTCTTAACTAAATCTCTAATTAATGGCCTAATTACTTTTCTCGCCAAGTCTATTGTAAAATCTTCTTTTGATTTGTAAGCCTCATTATAAGACCAATCTGCTAAAGTGTAAGCTCCAGTTATTGGAAGTTTAATCATTTTCTTAGCATTTTCTTTTACGAATAAAAATTCATCTATGTGATATGGTCCTTTATAATTAACTTTCTTTGTACATCTTCCTTTATTGTAGTATTTATTATCCCAGGATCTAATTTTTCCTGCTAATTTCAAACCCTCTATTCTTCTTATACTGTATTCATACATCTCTACTCGTCTTGCTTCTCCATCATATACTATATCTAAACCTATATCTTCAAATAATTTCAAATTCATTAATGCTACATCACTTCTGGCTGACTCCTTGATCTCATCTGACACGTTCTTGTCTTGCAATAATTTAACCAACCATCTTGGTTTTCTTATACTGCCTATCTCTTGGGTTGCAATAGGAAACTTTTTCATAGTTTCATTACCCTGGTTTTTTCTTTTATTTGTTTCATTATGTCTAATTTTTTACATGCAAATGTTTCTGGTATGAATTCAAAATCCCAACTTGGTATTACCGCTAGTGAAGTTGGTTTAAATAATTCTTTAATATTTTTTAATTCTCTAATAATCTCTGACGTTTTTTCCATTTTAGTATTCTTTGCATCTATCAAACCACAAGCTAATCCTTTGTTAATATCTATTTGATCAAATTTGTCAATTTTTGAAGTAGTGAAATCTATGCCTATTATATCCACAGGAAAATCTTGAAATGCCTCTAATGTATCTGACACATCTGATCCCCATAAATTCAGACATGTTGTTACATCCAACCCTTTTACTATTTTTACCATTGCTTTTCTAATTATATCTAGTTGTTCTTTTTCCTTTACTCGCGCCAATGACGGAGCATTAAACTGTATTAGTTCTATATCTTTTTTTATTGAATTTAGTTCTTTTTTAATTATATCCGCAAATGCGTTTATTGCTTCTTCTTCCGATTTATAAAATTCATTTGCAGATAAATCGTAGAATGTAAATGGATCCAATATATCTACCTTAGGTTTAGATTTATCTGAAAATAAATTAAAACAAATGTTGTTCTTCAAAATTTTACCTGAAGTTGTAATCTTGTTAGTAATTATTGGCTGGCGATAAAAAGTATTATTCTCATAGTATCTAGTTAGTGGACCTTTTTCTATTCCTTTTAGATTGTCTGTGAATGGTCTTATGTTGTCATCCCAATCAATTAACGGATCTGTTATGTAATTAAATCTATTTTTAGATTGAATTTTTAATAATCGTGTTTTTTCTTTATTAAATTGTTTTCGTAATGTTTTATCATATAATCTTGTTGATTCGATGAGTGTTTCATTCCGTGGATAAATTCCTGCAATCCAATAATTAATCAATTCTATTCTTATTGTTCTGTAAATGTATATATTAAAAGTATTTCTTAATCTATTTTAATTTAAATAAATCACTTCGTGTTACAATTCCTATAACTTTTGCTTTTTCTGTCACCATTACTGCTTCAAAAAATTCTAACATCTGGTATAATAATTCAACCGGTGTATCTGCATCAACTGTTGGAAAAGAAGGATCCATTACATCTATTACTTTTTTTGCAAATGCCTCATTTGGAGAACCTGATTCTGATAATACTCGTAAAATTGTTTTCTCTGATAAACTTCCTATAATATTATTCTTGTCGAAAACTGGAAGCTGCGATATGTTTTTCTTACGAATCTTCTTAGCAGCTTCTTTTAACGTCTCTTTTTTATCAAGTCCTTTTAATGTTTTTGAACATATATTTTTGGCCGTTCTTTTATCACTTCGTTCTTGTTTTTGCAGGGTCTCTATCAGTACCTTTACTTTGGAATATGCAGGTTCTACTTTTTTCGCCTCCATTTTAGTAATTAATGACTGACTTACCCCTGATAATTTTGCCAATTCTGTCTGTGTTAATCCTAATTGTTTTCTTAACCTCACAATATCATCAATTTCAAACATTAATTCTAATAAATACACGAGAAAAGATATGTCTTTTGGAAAAAGATTAACTATAGTTAACAATTATTGACAATATATTATGAAAGCGCTTATTTTAGCAGGTGGAATGGGAAAACGACTTAGACCACTTACCGACGATAAACCTAAGCCAATGATCTTTATCTCAAATAAGCCAATACTTGAATGGCAAATTATGTGGCTTAAATCACATAATATTAGAGAAGTTGTTCTTTGCACAGGTTACATGAGTGAAAATATTACTGAATATTTTGGAGATGGAGAAAAATTCGGTGTTTCTATTGAATATTCTAAAGAAGAAGAACCTCTTGGTACAGGAGGTGCCTTGATGCAATCTGAGCCTTTTCTTAAAGAACATTCTAACTTCATTGTTATGAACGGTGATATCATGTCTAATATAGATCCAAATAGTTTAATCCTCAATCTTACCGACGGACTAATTGGAACTATTGCAGTAGTTGCCTTAAGAAGTCCTTTTGGAGAAATTGAAATTAAAGAAGACGGTCGAATCTCTCGTTTTACTGAAAAACCAATACTTAACGATCATTGGATTAATGCCGGAATATATTGTTTCTCTAATAAAATTTTTAATTATTTATCGAGTGTTGGCAGTCTGGAATCCGACGTCTTTCCTTTACTTGCCCAAGAAAATAAATTGTCTGCAATAAAACAGAATAATGTGAAATGGCGTTCTATTGATAGTCATAAAGATATAGAAGAATCTCAAAAAGAATTCGTTACTGAATAATCATTTTCCAATAGTCAGTATCTTTAGTTTCTCAAACTTAGATCGGTCTAATATATTTCTTCCATCAAAAATTAATGGTTTCTTTTTTGATTTCCTAATTATGTAGTCTTCTGTAATTTCTTTATATTCATCATGATCCGTGGCAATTATTATTATATCTACTCCCGATATTACTTTGTCTAAATCCTTACTTAATTTTACCTCTTTTGGCAATAGTGGATCATAACTAAAGAAAGGATCATGAACTCTTACCTTTATGTTATTTTGAATCAGTTCATCACTAATGTCATAAGTTGGAGAAATACGATTGTCTGCTACATTTCCTCTAAAACTCAATCCTAAAATCAATGCTGTTAATTTCTTTTTATTGTTAATTTCTGACATTATTCTACTGACAGAATATCCTGGCATCTTTTCATTCGTATATCTTCCTAATAATGCAAAATTCATATCTATTCCTTTGTCTATAGCTGTTTGTGTTAATAACCAAGGATAAACTGGAATACAATAACCTCCTACTCCTATTCCAGGTTTATGCAGATGACTATATGGTTGTGAATTTGCAGCTTCTCTAACTTCCCAATAATCTATTCCTAAATTCTCACAAAATCTTGATAATTCATTTGCTAATGCAATATTTACATCTCTGTATAAACCTTCAATTAATTTTTCAGCTTCTGCAGCTTCAATCGTTGACATTGTTATTGGTTTCTTCGATGAAATCACTTCAAACATTTTATTTGCAATCTTTATACTGATTTTTCCAGCTCCAGATAATATTGGCGGATAATTATTTTCTATATCACTAATTGCCTGACCTGCAGATATTCTCTCTGGCGTATATATTAAAAAGAAATCCTTTTCAACTTTTAACTTACTTTTATTTTCAATCCATTTAATAATTTTATTAGAAGTCCCAATTGGCACTGTCGGAGTTATAATTATAATATCATTCTTTTTTAATCCTGTAATTATATCTTCTACCGCCGAATACAAAAATCTTAAATCTGCAGACCTTTTATCTAATCCTACAGGTACTGATATAATTTTTATATCAGAATATTTTGATGCCCATTTCCCATTTGTAGTTGCTGTTAATCTTTTACTGTTTATTCCCTCAATAAATGCTTCTCTAGCTTTTGGTTCCAAATTAGTAATTTTCTTATTATTGATGTTATTAACTAATATATTCTTCTTATCCACCGCAATAATCGATGCTCCTGCTCTTAACCATGTTGACGCAATTGCAGTTCCCACAAATCCAATTCCGTATATTGCTATCTTTTTGTTCCCTAATTTGATATTTCTTGGCAGTTCTTGTATTTGCTTCTTATTCACGATTAATATTATTCAAAACATTTTAATTAAGTTTCTTACTATCTTACACCAGTTTAAAAGAAAAATGACCAAAAATAATGATAAAACTTTGTTAATTGTTCTTCCATATGGCATAGGCTGGAAATCAATCATTAATGAGGAAAATCTACAAATACTCACAAATTATGGCCTAAAAATCATTTTACTTTGTGAACCAAATATGATTGAATCTAATAACCCAAATGTGATTATTAAAACTCTCAAGAAAATTCCACGTACAAAGTCTGAAATTGCCCTTGGTTTGTTGCGAAATTATGTATTTGCAGATACTAGTAAACCTCATTCTGAAACTCTTAAAATAAAAATTTCTGAATTAGATTCTTCACATACTTTTCTATCTGTTATTCGAAAATCTATCGGCAAACTCTTTGCAAAAAGTACAACTATTAAAAATATTCTTGCGTGGTCTGATTCTGTATTCTTTAGTAATTCTGAATATGATGATCTATTCTCTAAATTCCCACCTGATTTCATCTTTGTAACATATCCTTTTTCATTTTATACATATCCTATCTTAAGACATGCACATAAATCTAAGATTCCAATCCTTGGTTATGTTCCAAGTTGGGACAATCTTACATCTAAATGGGAAGTTCCTGTTAAATTAGATAAATTGATTGTTTGGAATAATATAATGAAACAAGAAGCAGTAAATTTTCTTGGCTATTCCGATGATTCCGTTTCAATTACTGGAGTTCCACAATTCGATATACATTCAAATCGCTCTTCCTTACTTGATCGCGGAAAATTCATCAACACCTTACACGGAGACGAAAATAAGAAAATTTTATTATATGCAACTGGCACTGCCCAACTTTCTGATTCTGAACCATTTATTGTTAAAATGATTTATGATATGATTCAAAACAACAAATTTGACCATCCTTGTCAACTACTGTTGCGTGTTCATCCACGCCGTAGTTTATCTGACTTTGATGATTTGATTGATAAACCTGGCGTCTTAATTCAGACTCCAGGAAAAGCGTCAAAGGAGTTCCAAGATTCAGGGTATGTATGGAAATCTGATCTTGACGATTATTCTATTCTATCAAATACTTTACATCATGCTGACGTTATGATTAATGTCGCTTCTACCATAACTATTGAATCCTGTTTATTCGATACACCTGTGGTAAACATTGGCTTCGATGCTAATCTTGATTTAGATTTTAATCGTTCAGTTAAACGTCATTTTCAATATTCTCACTATGCCGATATTGTAGAATCTAATGGCGTGAAAATCGCTAAATCTGAAGAAGATCTACATATGTTTATAAATAGTTATCTCAATAATTCTGATCTTGATTCTGCTGGCCGTAATCAAATTGTAGATAATCAATGCTATTATCGTGACGGCAAATCTTCTGAACGCCTGTTAAGATATATAATAGATTTTACTAAAGAATATTCAGTTTAGATTGGAGATGTGGTGGTTAGTATGATAAATAAATATAATTCAATTCTTGTTTCTCCTAATACTAAGATTAAGGGCGTTCTCGAAAAAATTAATCAGGCTCCTCATAATCATCTACCATCCGGTATTGCATTAATTGTCAATGATTCTAATTCATTATTGGGTATTGTTACTGATGGTGATATACGACGTGCATTACTTGATAATCATAATCTAGATGAACTAGTCGACGTTATCATGAATAAATCACCTTTTACTATTACCGAATTAGAATACGCTGATAAAAATAACAATTATCTCTCCAATTATGACGATAAACTAAAAACAATAACTCAGAATATATTAATTATAAATGATAGAAATCAAGTTGTTGATATCTTGGATAAATCACAAATAATTCAAAAAAGCATTCCGTCAATATCTGTTATCGGTCTTGGTTATGTTGGTCTAACTCTTGCAGTATCTCTTGCCGATGTCGGTTTCAAGGTTACTGGCATTGATTCTAATGAAGAAATTGTCGATAAATTAAACCAAGGTATTCCTCACATACATGAAATTGGTTTAGAATCTCTATTGAAATTCCATATTGGCAAGAACCTGACTGTTCAGTCTACTTCTTCTCAATCTGATTCTGATGTATACATTCTTTGTGTTCAAACTCCAATTGACGAGAACAATGAACCAATTTTAGAATACCTTAATGGTGCTACTCAATATGTTGCAGATAATTTATCCAAGAATAATCTTGTAATCATCCGATCCACAGTTCCTATCGGAACTACTCGAACTAATATCATTCCTCTTCTCGAAGAATCTTCAAACCTAAATTCTGATAAAGATTTCTACGTGTCTTCTGCGCCTGAAAGGACTATTGCTGGTAAAGCATTGAAAGAAATTCGTGAATTACCTCAAGTTATTGCAGGATTTAATTCTACTAGTTTACAACTTGCTAATAATCTATTTAATAAACTAACTTCAACTATAGTCAATGTTGACTCGCTCGAAGAAGCTGAATTAATCAAGCTTATGGATAATTCTTTTCGCGATCTTATTTTCGCTTATTCGAATCAAATCGCACTTATTGCAGATAATTATAACATCGATACATCCAAATTAATTCAGGCTGCAAACGAAGGCTATTCTCGAAATAATATTCCAAAACCAAGTCCTGGTGTTGGCGGTGTATGCCTAAAAAAAGACCCTTATATCTTAATCTCTAGTTCTAAAAAAAACGGCTATGTTCCTAAGCTTACTGAACTTGCACGAATAATTAATGAAAGTATGCCTGATCATATAATTGGAAAAATTGAACTTTTTAGTAAATCTAACAACATGGATATTTCTAAATTAAAAATCTTTGTTATTGGTTTTGCATTTAAAGGAAATCCCGAAACTTCAGATACTCGTCAATCATCTACTCTGGATGTTATAAATAAATTATCTCCATTGTCCGATAATATATTTGGATATGATCCAGTTGTTTCAAAAACACAAATTGAATCATTTAACGTTACTCCAATAAGTATTGAAGAAGGATTCACTAATGCCGATTGCGTATTAATCATGAATAATCATGACTCATATTCAAAGTTTGATATTTATTCTCTGTTGTCAAATACTCATAAACCTTGTATGTTCTTTGATGGATGGAGTATGTTTGGACGTAAAATGATTGAAAAAATTGAACATATAGACTATCAAACAATCTAATTACAATTTAGCTATTTCTCTTAATTTTAATATGTTATTTGCAAGATCATCATCTGAATAATTATGCCTGTTTCTGTGTGCTTCGATTATCAAATGCGGAATGTTCCTATTCTTTACAATTTGTTCAAGTATCTCTTTTATCGGTATCTTTCCATCTCCTACAAGTTTATGTAAATCTTCAGAACCATCATTATCATTAATATGAATCTCATTTACTCTGTCACTTAGAGCATTGATCATTTCATTAATGTAATTATCCTGCTCTAATTTCTTTTGTGTATAGTATAGATGCCCAATATTCAGAATTACACCTATCCCTTCTGGCAGTCTGTCAAAATCACCAACTCTGGAAAATAAATATCTTCTTTCAGGTCTAAAGTTAAAATTCTCAATACTAAGTTTTATGTCGTTATTTGCTATTTTCTTTAATTTATTTAGTGAATCTATTGAATTATCATACGCCTCTTCATAGCTAATACTATTTTGTGAGTCTAGTGGTGCGAATTCATATTCTTGCGATAATTTGTCCGTGGCATATCCTCCGTGGAATGATATATCTCTCACTCCTATGTCTCTTGCAAATTCAATGTTCTTCTGAATACATTTTATGCTATCTTCTCTTATTTGCCTGTCTGAACTTGCAATATTTATATAAAAATCATCTGATGGTAACCAAATACTTTGATGTATGGTGAAAATTACTTGATTTTCTTTTCTATATTTGTTTAATATTCCTACTAATTTACTATATTCTGTATTATTCTTTCCAGCACCAATCTGGATGTATGGTTGCATATTACAACTCGCAAATATATCGATTAACTTCTTTACTTTACCCTCAATAGATTCTCCATGATACCCATAATATGAAGTAGAAGCACCTATCATGTCTTGATATTACTAATAACAGGCTTATATTTTAGCAATTTAATTTTAGATTATCTTGACAAAAATAATTGCAGAACTTTGTCAAAATCATAATGGCGATGTAAACATTCTCAAAGATATGATCTGGAGTGCTGCTGATTCTGGCGCTACACATGCTAAGATACAAACAATCTTCTCTGAGGATCTGACTTTTAGAGAGCGTTTTGAAAATGGCATTACTACTGATGGTGTTTTAACATCAATTAAACGACCTTATTCCTTAGAACATGAAAGATTGAGTAAATTGGAAATTGGATTTGATATACATACTTTATTTATAGACGAATGTTCTGCTGCTGGTATTATTCCTCTCACTACAGTCTTTAGTCGTAGTAGATTGGAATCGATTATTAATTTAGGATTTAAAGAAATTAAAATTGCAAGTTATGATTGCGCGAGCTTTCCATTAATCAACGATCTAAAAAATAAATTTAATCATATCTATGTATCTACTGGTGCTACTCATGACAATGAGATTGAAACTACTGCCGATCTATTAAAAGATCAGAACTTCTCGTTCTTACATTGTGTTACAATCTACCCGACTCCAGTTAACAAACTAAATCTTAACAGAATTGATTATCTTCGTCAATTTACTGATTATGCCGGTTTTAGTGATCATACTAGCCCTGAACAAAATGGTCTTGACCCCGATATTGTAGCGTTATGGAAAGGCGCTAATGTAATCGAACGCCATTTTACTATACTGGATCCTTCTCAAACAAAAGATGGTCCAGTATCTGTTAATCCCGAACAACTGAAAAATATTGTCGAATATTCCAAAATGAAATCTGATGAATTATCAGAACTCATTAAGAATATTCCTGATTATTATGATATGCTTGGTTCAAAAACACATACTCTGAGTGAAGAAGAATTATTGAATCGTGATTATTATAGAGGTCGTTTTGCTTCTAAAATTAATGAAAAAACTATATACAATTGGGAAGGAAGTTAATTCATGGCTGATAAGCGCATTCTTGGTATTATTCCTGCTCGAGGAGGGTCCAAAACCATTCCTAGAAAAAATATTAAATCTATTTTGAATCGCCCTCTTATATCTTATACAATTATTGAAGCATTAAAATCAAAAACTCTGTCTAATCTTATTGTATCTTCAGAAGACGATGAAATTATTCGTATCTCTAAATCTTATGGCGCATCTGTTCCATTTATTCGTCCTGATTCATTGGCAAAAGATGATTCATTAGCTATTGACGTTCTTACTCATGCAATATTGGAACTTGAGAAAAAAGAAAATATTACTTACGACGCAGTAGTAATGCTACAACCTACAACTCCCTTACGTACTGCAGACGATATTGATTATTGTGTAACCAAATTGTTCGCATCTGATTATGATTCTGTTATTAGTGTTGTCGATGTTGGCGCTATACATCCTCATCGAATGAAAAAAATTGTTAATGATGAATTAGTAGATTATGCAGATGAAACTGTAGAAAATATGCCAAGGCAATCTCTTCCTCCTGTGTATATAAGAAATGGAGCAATTTATGCTACTAAACGCGATATTCTCATAAATTCAAAATCACTCAAAGGAACTAAGAGTTATGCATATGTTATGCCTTCTGAACGTTCACTAAATATTGATGAAAATCTTGATCTCCGATTCACTGAACTACTAATGAAAGACTTTGATTGGTCGCATATTAAGGAAATTAATTCTATTTCTATACCTTGGAAATCTTGGTATGGTAATGAATCATTAAATCTGACTTTTCCTGAATCTTGGAATATTAATATCTCTCAAATGAATGACGCATCGGCAATCTCTGAAGAAGATATCTCATATTCAATTTCCAATCCAATTAATTCCGAAAAATTATCTGTTCTTGCTAAACAAAAAAATTCCGTTTGTATTGCAGTCGATGATTTAACTAAGCCCACTCAAGCCTTCAGAATTATTCCTTTTATTTTAGACGAACTTCACCACTCTGGCCTATCTGATAAAAATATTTATTTCATTATCAGTACAGGAACTCATAGATCTCTAACTCACAATGAATTGTGTAAGAAATTAGGAACAAAAATCGTTTCTAAATATAAAATATATTGCCATAGTGCTTATCAAAACAATAAATATCTAGGAGAAACATCTGCTGGCACTCCTGTATATATCGACAACTTATACCTTCAAGCAGATCTTAAAATTGGAATTGGAACTCTGATGCCACATCCATATGCTGGTTTTAGTGGTGGTGGAAAAATCGTATTACCTGGCCTTGCAGGCATCAAATCTATTGACGTAAACCATAAACCTGTCAATAAATCTCTTCAAGGTAAAATTGGACAAGTTGAGAACAATAGCAGAAGAGCGGATATAGAAGAGGCAGCAAATATGGCTGGGTTAGATTTTATTGTTAATACTATTTCTAATTCTCTTGGTGATACTGCTTCTATATATTCAGGAAATCCTGTTGATGTATTCAATACTGCCTCAAAGAAAGCTCTTGAAGTTTATTCCACAAATGTTCCGTACAACATGGACGTTGGAATTTTCAATGCCTTTCCTCGTGACACATGGTTCTTACTTGCATTAAATTCACTCAATGTATGGGGTTCTCGAGATTCAGATAAAGAAATTGTCCGAAAAGGTGGAACAATTGTCGTAATCACATCTGCATCTGAAGGAATTGGCGAACATGGATTAGTAGGTAAAGGAATGATTCACCATATTCGTAGAGATAAACATGGAACATTTGGTGGCCCACTTCAAAATCGAAATCTTATATTTTATTGTCCTACAATTAATCAAAATTATATCTACGATCATTATAAAGAAGACGTTAAAATTTTCAATAACTGGGATTTACTCATTCATGAATTACAAAAACAACACGGCAATGATACTGACGCAGTAGTATTTCCTAATAGTTCTTTACAAATTGATTCAAATCTGTTTTAACTAATTTGTATCTGTCCTAAATCTTCTTTTATCTTTCTCATAAACGCATCCCAACTAAATTCATCCACTATTCTATTTCTCGCTGATATACCCATTTTCATTCTCTTTTGATTATTTTCTAACAGATCAAATATCTTATCCTCCCATTGATCTAAATCATCTTGTAACAAGTATCCAGTTATATCGTTGATTATAGTTTCTTTTGGTCCGCCTGTATTGAATGCAATTACAGGTTTTCCACATGCCATTGCTTCAATTGGCGCAATCCCGAAGTGTTCTTCTTTGGGCGTATATAAAAATACAGTACAATTCTTGTATGAATTCACTAATTCTGAATCCGTTACATTTGTATGAATTTCTACATTATCGATTAAATCTAATTCTTTAATTTTCTTATTTAATTCATCTAAATGCCATTCAAATCCTAATTGTTTTACTCCGATAATGATTAATCTTATTTTATTGTCTTTTTTCTTCATTTTTTTAATCAATTCTATTGAGAATATGAGATTCTTATTTGGAACAATTCTATTGACTGTCAGAATGTATCTATTATCTGTCTCATTCAGTGTGAATTTATCTATATCAACTCCTGGAAAGATAATTGTACTATTTCTGTTAAATTTCTCATGAATTGCACTCTTTGTAAAATTAGAATTACATAATATTGAATCTGTTTCTTTGAATCCTTTATTCTCTGCTCGATCTATTGGAAAATGTAATAATCTTCTGATTAAATCACTTTTTTTAACTAATAATTGTTCTGGATGATGACAATATATCATTGATGGTTTATATTTATCTGCCAGATAATAATTCGAACTAAATACAAACAAATCGGGTTTAAATTCATCAATCCCAGTTTTCATCATCTCTTTACTTTCTCGGTATGCAGTTATTGCTCTAAATTTTCCAAAATAATCTAGCTTTCCATTACTAACTATAACATTTTCTGTTCTAAACTCTTCAAACGCCTTTTCCTCATCGTAAATAGCAGTAAAATAAGCAACTTCATGACCTAGTTTCTTTAATGAATTTCCCATTCCTAGTACTAATCTTTGCGCACCAGTTTGCATAGATATATCATAATGTATTATTGCTATTTTCATAATCATTCTACTTGTTTTCTATATATGTTTAATAGTTTCTTAATTACCTTCTTTCTATCATGATTATCAATTATGAATTGTCTATTGCTTTCTGATTCTTTTCTTCTTTCATCTTCATCTAACAATTCAATTACTCGCTCATTTACATGGTCTTTATGTCTGTAATCTATAGTTACCAGACCACAGGCCATGGCTTCTAAACATGTTTTACTGTGAGACGATACTCCTTTTGTAAATATTCTGTCAATATATATGTCATATTCCTTCAAATTTTTATGTAATTCTAGATATGAAAATGGCCTTCTGTCATGTATGTCTACTTTAATACCATTTTTTTCCATAAGTTCAATTAAATATTTTGGCACTCTTTCATACCATGAATTAAATCCAATTGCTTTTAATTGCGAATTCTGTTTTACCTTCGGACAAAATCTAGTTGTATCTATTGGATTAGGTAGATACTCTGCATCTGGTCTAACTATTTTTGCTAATTTCAGCATTTCTGGCGTTGAGACAATCACTGAATTTGCATATTTCAAATTTCCTTCAATAATTTTACTCCATCTTGTCAAGTCTTTACTATTTTTTTTAAATTCTTCATCATACAATCCAAATAAATCTGTTCCATGACAATGCAATACATTAATTTCTTTCTTAATTAATCGTACAAAAAATGCATCTTGTAATGCATAATTCACATGTATTATTCCTTTTGCTTTAATCGCATTTACAAAAGGATTTATGATTTTCCCATACACTGAATATAGTGCATTCGTATTTACATTCGGACCTGCATAATTTCTCGGCAAATATTTAACATTCATATTTACCTCTCTGAGCCCATTTGCTAATTCATAACCTACCCAAGCTGCATCATTCAGAATTGTTACTTGATTATTATTCAATATAGATTATTTGCAGATATTCTTTATAACATCTACCAATGCTGTTGTTTGTTTATTCTAATAATTTCTTAAACCATGAAATTGTTATGTCTAAACCTTTATCTATGGTATATTCTGGTTTCCATTTTAATAATTTCTTTGTTTTACTATAGTCAGCTTCTAGTCTTTCTAGATCTGCTGCCCTTTCTGATTCATAAACTAGTTCAGATGAAGAACCTGATATATCCATAATCTTCTTTGCAAGATCTAATATGCTTGTCTGAATACCTGTTCCTATATTGAATACTTCTCCTTGCGTCTTTTCCCTTTCTTTCATTACTCTTACGTATGCTTCTACTGCGTCTTTTACATACATCAAATCTCTAGTCTGTTTCCCATTTCCGTGAATCTTGATATTCTCATCTTTTATTGCTCTAGTTACAAATTCTGGTACTACTGCTGCATATCCTCTATATGAATTACTCTGATTTTCACCATACGTGTTGAAATTTCTAATTACTGAAACTGGATATTTGTACCATTCATGTAATACCATGCATTGTTTTTCTGCCGCCAATTTTGTTGCAGCATAGACACTTCTAGGACTACAAGGATGGTCAGTATCCATTGGCGTATATACAGGATTCCCATATACTTCTGGCGAAGACGCATAAATTAAAAATGGTTTACTTTTAGTTTTTAATAATTCTTGACACAGACTAAATGTTCCTTTTTCATTTGATTCAAAATATTCCATTGGTTTCTGCATTGATTCTGGAATTGATACCAATGCGGCCAGATGAATTATTGTGTCAATTCCTACCTCGTCAATTTTTTCTGCTTTTAAATCTCTGTAATCCATTTCCCAATTGACAAACCTCTCATTAAATTTCTCCTTGTCTTCAATTATTTCAAACGGATCTACTGGAAAATCTTCTAATCTATGCAGATTGTCTACTCCATATATTTCTGCATCTGTTTCCTTTAATAATAAATCAATTAAATGCGAACCATAAAAACCTGAAGAACCCGTAACTAATATTTTCATTTTATTACTCTACTTCTTCATACATAATAAATTCTTTTCTAATTAAATTATCAATCTATGACATTCATATGCTTCAGCATATTTTACACCTATTTCGGTACCTCTAAGTTCTGCTATATTCTCAATTACTCTTGGTGTTCTGGGATGGTTCTTAATTCTTACTTGAGATGAATACAAAGATAATGCCTTGATTTTCTTTTTCAGTTCTTTTGATATATCGACATAAAAATTAGGCTGAAATCTTTTTCTAGTCCAATTTGTTTCAGGCTGTTCATATGATAGTACCATTTTTGTAATATCTTTCTCATTATTTCTAACAGGCCTACATGCTGTAAAACTCGCTTTGGCAACGGCAACATGATCCTGATTTGTCGAACCTATGAAAGGAATTGCTATTATATCTGGATTTACTGTTGATAATGAAACATCACCTTTCTCAATAGTGTTTATCAAATCCTTTTGTGGAACTTTGTCAAGTTTAAGATGATATTCGTCACCTGCCCATGCTAAATCAAATGAATCTACCTTCAGATATCTCATTACTTTCTTCATTTCTAGTATTCTTTTCTGGGAGTTACTAGTTCCTCCATATTGTTTGATATTTCCCACTGTAAAACATAAAACATGAACTTTTCCACCTCCTGCTTTAACCTTTGAAATTAAGCCTCCACATCCAAGGACTTCATCATCAGGATGAGGGGCAATAACTAATAATTTTTTGTTCTTGTAATTTATTGTCATTTCCTAGCTGATATTCCCATTACCACTTTTTTTGTTATAAACTTATTTTCTCTTGCGAATATGTCTTCGATTACTTTTTCAAATTTATTCTGTTCTTCCTTTTCAAATAATGTATAAGATTTCCAGTATCTTAATAATTCATCTTTACTAGGAAACGTGACAGGATTCTCAAAAATATCCTTTTTTATTTCTCCAAATAGTGTCTCAAAATACGGTAAAGCTTTTGTTTCCATAAAATTATTGTGCATGTTGTATTCTTCAGGAAGCTTCTCAAAAGTTTCATGTATGTCGGTTAATTCTTTGTTATTTCTCTTGATTGGACCACAAACAAAACATCTGCCTCCTTCTTTTAATTTATCGTATATGTCTTTAATTGTTTTTTTATAATCTTTTGAATAATATAAACCAAAACAACATAAAATTAAATCAAATTGAGCATTTGTGAATTGATTACCTATGTCTTCCATACTTCCATTTTTTAAAAATATATTATTTCTTTCTACATTTAATTCAATTTCATTTAGAAGATCTTCTGATATGTCTAATCCTGTGATCGATCCATTTTCATTAATCGTTTCACTTATTGGAATTAGTTGTTTTCCATTTCCACATGCTATATCTAATACCTGGTCATCTTCTTTAATTTCTAATTTTGGAATTATCCAGTCATTTATCTCGAATTTCGCATAATTTGCATGCGCAGATAGTCTGTTATTCAATGCATTACTGGAATTTTGCGCTCTTACCAATTTCAATCACTTTGCTTATAATTTCTCATAAATTAAACCATTACTCTATTGTGTATCTAATTTTCTTAATTATTTTGGATTTATCAGCATCTATTATGTATTTTCCTAGTCGTGGGCCTTTATTACTACCTAGAAGTATTTGGTACATTAGTTGAAACAGTATCCTTGGTTTCATGTCATTTGATTTTGCTATCTCAAATATCTCATTCTGAATAACATCAGGATCGGAATTTTTTTCTAATACCGTAACAATTTCTGATAATGGTTTCTTATGTTCATCTGACACTTCAACATTTTCCATCGTATCCGCTTTAAAATCTCGAGCCCAATTTATTCCTAATTTAATTCTATGTAATATGTTATCGTCAATTTCCTTCACATATTGATATTCGACCAGTTTCTTTGATATATATTCAATAGAATTATCTTCTGGGGCTATCTCAGCTAATTCTACTAATAGTCTATATGGTAGGTGGATTGATTCTTTTTTTGGCGGGTTTAAATGATTAACATATTCGTACAATCCTTTCATTCTAATTGTTTTGTCCTTATTTTCAGACATGCTCTTATTGAAATATATATCCTCGATTACATCTACTTCATCCATATAGGTTGGAATGTCTTCTACTGATAATGCTCTAGCTCCTGTTATTCTCTTAAACATGAGTAATAGCAATGAAGCAGGTGTCCCATATTCGAGCCATTTCTGTGGCGTCAAAACATTTCCAATTGATTTAGAAATCTTCTTACCTGATTTATCTAAAAACATTTCATATCTTATATGAAATGGATGTGCATGATCCAGAACATTTCCAGATATCCAATCATTAATTTTAACCGAATCTTCTATGTCTTTTCCATAAGCTTCGAATCTTATATCCAAAGCAGACCATCTTGCAGCAAACTCGACTTTCCAACCTAATTTTCCCTTACCCTCGGATAAACTCGTTTTCCCTTCGTATTTACAACCTTTAATCAAATTTCCTCCTATTTCGACATCTTTACAGATATAATAAATGGTGTTTTTCTCTTGGTCAAATTCTGTTGGGACTGTCACGTATATCTTTTTACAATTGCCACATACTGGATAATACGGTAATAATTCTTCGAATTTTGTTTGTCCAGTTATTTCTGCAATTTTCTTACCTATTATTTCAGAGTTTTTCAAAATCGTACTTGTTTGTTTATTTAATATGCCTTCCTGATACATCTTTGTTGCACTTTTGAAAGTATATTCTATGTTTAGTTTATCTAAACCATCCAGCAACAATGAACTCATATGTTCTCCATATGAAGAATGACATTCAAACGGATCATTTATTGATGATACAGGTTTACCTAGTTCATCTCTTAATGTTTCTGGAAATCCTTCTGGAATTTTTCTTAATCCATCCATGTCATCTGAATACGCTATTAGTTTTGATTTATACCCGCTGTCTTCTAGTGCAATTTTTACTCCATATGCTCGTACTGCATCCCCTAAACTTCCTATATGAGGAATTCCTGATGCCCCTAGTCCACTTTCAACATTAATTATTTCTGTAGAACGTTCTAATTGAATTTCTCTCTTGATGATATCATTAGTTAATTTATCTATCCAGGTTCCTCTTCCTATTGTGCTCAATTATTAATCATTATTCCTTTCTATTTTTTATACTCTTATTTACAATTTTTTTCTCTTTTTTACTAGCTCCGATATAAAACACCAGTAATCCAATTATGACTAGAATGTTTGCAATACCGCTGTAATTTGATTCAAGTCTTATCGATATAGAATTCTCTACAGTTTCCTCCATGTTATGATTCCAAACAACAACTGTTATTTTTTCCATTTCTGGATCTAACACTTTTCTGTATGTTCCTGTCAATTCTAATTTCTGAATTATTGGTTCCCAATCAGTACAACTGGCGTCTCCTCCTCTTTGTCCTCCACATCCCTTGAAAATGCCGTAATTCTCATCATCAAATACATACAAATCTATGACATCTCCCCTTGTCTGAATTCCATCTATAAACTCTGGCTTTTGGCTGTTATTTGTTAATTCAAGTTGATAATTAGCCATAGGTAGAGGAAGTGTTCGTACATCTGCATAGTATGTTATGAAAGAATTAGTTGGAATTACGTCAAATTCTGATAATACTGTTACTGAACTTAAAGAAAACAAATATGCCCCGAATAATGCTATAACCACACCAATTACTAAGATTTGTTTATTCATCTTTACATCTTCTCAATTATAAAAATAGATTAATAAAATATACGTTATACTCTCAGAATTGATAAATATGTTCGTTTATCGTATACGAACAATTTTGTCCCATTTTTGACCAACAGTTCTATTGAGTACAATTCTTGTTCTGAATGATCGTTTTGATTTTACTCTAGGATTCCTACTTTTTCTTACTTTACCTTCGATTTTAGGTGTTTGACCTCTAACTTTACCTGCTTTTGTCAATGAACCATGAGTTGGCATATTCAATCATAGTTATTCGACATTTAAAAATGTGATGTTATTTTCAGTGTTATTGAGAAACTTTAAGAATGGTTATTGACTATTTTCAATATCTTGGCCAATAAACTCATTCTCACTGAAGCCGGTATAATTATTATCAATAATAAATATGAAGTACTTCAAAGTCATAGATTTCAACCTGGTTCTGAAATTTCACTCTATTCAGAAACCAAACGAGGAATGATTGCCGCTAACATTGAAGAATTCCTTCTAAGTCAATCTGATCTATTATCTGATTCTTCTGAGGTAAATGATCAATCATTGCTAACAATCTTGCATAAACTCTATCCGAATGAAAATTTTATTTATAAAACAATTAATTCCTCAAACCTCTTTTCATTGTTTGTCCAATCCGGTTTCTTTAACTCTGAAGAGGAAATCAGAAATTTTCTTCAGGAATTCTCTATTGAATATTCCAAACAACAAATTCGTGATGTTTCTGGAAAGGAAGATTTGCAAATAATTGAAGGTATTAATTCTCTCGACGAACTTGATAAAGCTATTAACATTTTCATGGCCCGTATTAACGAATGGTATGGCCTACACTTTCCTGAACTCGAAAACTTACTCAAGGATAGTAATGTATATTTCAAATTTGTATCTCTTGGTCTAGATAGAACATCTATTACTGAAAAAAATCTAAGTTCTTTTAGTTTTTCTGAAAAAAAACTTGACGCTATCTTTAGTTCCGCTCAAAATTCGAAAGGCGGAAGCATTAATTCCAAAGATTTATCGATTATTTCTATCTTGTCAGAAAATATAATAAATTTAGTCAAGGTACGTGATAAAGTATTGAATTATATTAATAATTTAATGAATAAGATTGCTCCTAATTTAAGTGCAATTGCAGGTCCTACTGTTGGCGCTCGTTTAATTGCAAAATCTGGTGGTTCGATGAAACTTGCTAGATTGCCTTCAAGTACAATCCAAGTTCTAGGTGCTGAAAAAGCCCTGTTCAGATCATTAAAAAGCGGAAGTCGACCTCCTAAACATGGAATCATTTTCCAACATGATATGGTACATTCTAGCCCTAAGCACCAGCGTGGAAAAATTGCACGTTCTTTGGCAAGTAAGATTGCTATTGCTGCACGAATTGATGCATTTCGTGGTACTAAGGAAATAGATATTGAAAATAGCCTTGATGAACGCTATCGTGAAATTCAGGAAAAATACGCTTCTCCTGTAGCAAATAGAAATAACTTTACAAAGAAAAAACATAAAAAACTTAGGCGAAGTATGAATGAAAAACGACGAAGATCTTCCTAATAATGTAAATTGGATTGAAGTTGCAGGAAAAGAAAAACTTGCAACAAAAAACTATGTTCCAGGCAATAGTGTATATGGGGAGCATCTCCAAAAATCTTCTACTCATGAATTCCGTATCTGGGACCCATACCGCAGTAAACTAGCCGCTTGTATAATAAATGGTATGAAAAATATTCCCTTCACAAGCGGTTCAACAATCTTATATCTAGGTTCTTCTACAGGAACTACTCCTTCACATGTTTCTGATATAGTTGGTAAAGACGGATTATTATTTTGTGTTGAAATTTCTTCTCGTGTAGCACGTGATTTTATTGATAATGTCGTATCTTTCCGTAATAATATAATTCCAATCATTGCCGACGCTCATAATATTGATAGCTATACTTCAATTTTTAGAAATATTGATAGCGTTTATTGTGATATATCTCAACCTGATCAAACTGATATTGCTATATCTAATTGTAAAGAATTTCTTTCAAGTGGTTCAAAGTTACTTCTTGTAATTAAATCACGCAGCATTGATACAACAAAGTCCCCAAAATCTATTTATGAACAAGAAATGGCTAAATTAGAATCTAGTGGTTTTGATATTGATCAAATGATTGACCTTCATCCTTTTGATAAAGATCATGCATTAATAATGGCAACAATGCGATAATATATGATCATAAATAATTTTCAATTTTTGGTTGTAAATCGATCCATGTTTTCCAAGATTTTCTTGTGAAATCCGGCATTTCTTTATTCTTTATAACCCATTCTCGCAAAAATTTTCTAGTAATTGGATCTGAAGGGTAACCGCTTCCTATATTTCCATGAATTCTTTCTAATTTTAGAATCTCTTTATCACGATTGAATTTTGCAATTATTGAAGCCGCTGCAACAATTATATATCTCTCATCTGCTTTATGCCTAGAATATACCTTTATTCTAGTATCAATTCGATTAATTATTCTCTGTTTAAATCTTTCTGGATTAACATCACATGAATCTACATAGATTGAACTCGACTTCAATTCATTCATCATCTTTGCAATTGAATTTGCTTCTAATTCATTTAGTCCAATTATCTTATTACCCGGATAATAATTCTTTTTTTTTGCAAATTCTTTTCTCAATCTTACTGCTTTATCAATTTTCTTTTCGGATAATCTAGTTATTGAAACATGTTCTGATTCCTCCATGATAATTTTCGAAAGAATTTCTCTATTCTTTGGCGTAACTTTTTTTGAATCTTTTACACCTAATTTTGAAAATTTTTTAATTATTTTTTTATCTGCAGTAACACATGCTATTACTAACGGACCGATAATTGATCCCCTTCCTGCCTCGTCTACACCTGATACCAGTTTATTATTCAAATTCTTCAATTATACTTTTATATATACTATCAATCACTTCAACTTTGTGTTTATCATTTAAATCATGAAGTTCTAAATTTGCTGATTTTTTTATTTCTTTAATAATTGGATGATTAAATTTTGTTTGTATTGCACATAATATTTTCTTATCTTCATTTAATAATGACTGAAGCAAATCACAAAATTTATTACTAAAAAGCTCCATTGGTCCTATCATATCTATTATTAATAATTCTGCTTTTGTTGACGATTGATATAATTCATCAATAATCAAGTTATCAATGTTGTCTTTATTTATTCTAAATTTCTGTAATCTCGGACCTATTTTTCTATCTATATCCGCTAATTCAAAAGTAATACCTGTTGAAATATTCATAATTTCTATTCCCGTTCTTTTTCCGTATTTTCGAATATCTCTTGTCAATATACCTCCCATAGAAATATTGTCTGATGACAATCTATAGTATAATGTGTTGATTACTTTGGTCTTTCCTGTACCAGTTCTTCCTGTTACCCCCCATATCTTTGAATTCATCTAATTGTTCCCTATTTTCTATAGATATTCAATAAATTATATAAAATATCCATAAATTATTTATTGGGCAATTATTACCAAAATATTACTTGTCAGAACTAGAATCTACAACTGTCGATGAAATTACTACTAAAATCAAGGATTTATTAGATTCAAGGAAAAATCTTGTGACTCAACTCAAATCCCTGAATAAAAAAAGACTCGATATGCGTGATGAACTTAATACTATCACTTCTCAATTAGGAGAACATCAGGCAGATTTAGAGCCCCTATACGGTGAGGTAGGAAGTTATCGTAAAGAAAGACAAGGATTACTGAATGAAAAAAAACAAATTTGGACACAAATTAATGACACTAATGATGGTATTAAAGAGAATGATACTTTAAGTAAAGTCCAAACATCAAACACCGATCGTAAATTTAATAAAAAGGAAAATACCAAAAATATATCAAAACAAATAAAAGAAATTGAATGGAAAATTCAAACTGCACAATTATCACGACAAGAAGAAAAACAGCTTATTAAAAATATTACAACACTACAAAAAAAATATAACATTTGGAAAAAATCTACCAGCGCTCGTAAAGAACTATCTGCATTATTCAAAAAAATTAAACAAATAGGAACTAGTCTAGACACAATGGACAAATCTAGAGAAAGTGCAAAAGCATCTTTTGATGAAAAAAAGTTAGTCTTTAATACAAAGTTTAAACAACGTGAGCAGCTATTCAGTGAAATGAACGGTTTTAATGATGATATTCGGGAGTTAGAAAATACACTCAAAATCAATTCTAAAGAATTACAATTGTCGAAAACTCAAAGAAGTGAAATATTCAAATCACTTAAATCTTTTAGCAAATCTGAAATTCTTAAGAAAAAGAAAATTATTCTTGAGAAAGAAAAATCCAAGGCTAAAGAAAAACTTGAATCTGGACAGTCCCTTTCATTTGATGAATTAAGATTAGCTTACGATGATGATGATGAGTACCTCTCGTAATAAAAGAACTTCTATTTCTAGAAGAAAAAAACAATCATCAAAACACACTCCTATTCTTATTATATGTATTGACAGAGATGATGATTTAGGTGAGAAAACTAATCTTAGATCTCCCATTATTGGCTCCAAAAACTGTGAAAATGCTGGAATGAAACTTGCTATTAGTGATCCTGAAGAAGCAGACGCTAATGCTATTTTCGCCGCTGTTAAAACCTATAACGAATTATCACGCACTGGACGTAAATGCGAAGTTGTGATTGTTACTGGTAATCATTCCGGTGGATTTCAATCAGATGAAAAAATGCGTAAACAAATTCAATTTATTGTAAATAAAACAAAGATAGTTGATGCAATTCTTGTATCAGACGATTCTGACGAATCAAGTATTATCCCATTAGTTCAAGATATAATTTCAATCAACTCAATTCAAAGAATTGTTATCAAACATAGTGGAGCACTTGAAGAAACATACGCTGTTCTCGGCAGATATCTGAAAATGTTAATTTTCGATCAACGATATTCAAAATTTGCATTAGGTATACCTGGTTTATTATTTCTCTCTTGGGCATTTCTTGCATTATTCAATCTTCTTGAACAAGCTATCACTGTAACTCTGGCAATTCTTGGTATGGCTTTTGTCATTCGTGGTTTCGATTTAGATCGACTCACTAAATCTTTACCTAAATTAGAACTTACGTCTTATGTCCGATTATTCTCGTCTGTTGCAGGTTCCCTAGTATTAATTATCGGTACTTTCTTAGGGGCTTCTAGTATCTCACGATTAATTTCCATCAATCAAGCATTTTCTAGCCCCTCAAATCTTCTTTCATCAGCACCAGAATTAATTGGAGTCTTTGCCGTTGAATCTTTACCTCTTTTATGGATTGGCCTTGGATTATTTATTGCAGGCGATTTATTATCTAATTGGATTATTAATAAAAAACGACGTGTTATTCGTGGTGTGATATTATTACTTACATTGATTTTCCTGTTTTTACCAATTCAACAATTTGCAAAACTTCTTATTGGTGTAGGCGATACATTTACTTTCATTGGATCCCTTATTTTCGGACTTGCTGGATCTTTTATCAGCGTAATATTTCTCTATCAAAGATACATTCGCTTACCTAGATCACGACGTAAATAGGCAAGATTACTCTTGTTTATTAATCTCTTACGTTATGCAGGCGTCTACCGGTTTTATGAAAATTATCTAAAGAATCAAATTAGTAAATCAAATCCTCCTGTTCATATTGCATTAATTCTAGATGGTAATCGACGATGGGCTAAATCTAAGTTTATTCCTGAGTGGATGGGACATTTTGCAGGTGCAAACATTGTGGATGATTTATTAGATTGGTGTGTCGAATTAGATGTTAAAATAATTACTCTATATGCTTTATCTGCTGAGAATCTAACTCGTCCACAACCTGAAGTAGATAGACTGTTTGAAATCATATCTTCTAAATTGTCTGAATTACTGAACGAACCAAAAATTGATCAATATCGTGTTCATGTTAAGGGATTGGGTGATTCATCACTTCTTCCAACTGAAATACAAGAAAAAATTAAGAAGATAGAAATCAAAACTCAAGATTACGATGGTCTATTCTTTAATTTAGCTCTTGCATACGGCGGTAGATCCGAGATATTAGAAGCTGTAAAGAGTGTAGCAACTGAAGTGATAGAGGGTTCTATTGAAATTGATAATATTACAAACGAAATGGTTGAAAATCATTTATCTACGTCGCATCTCTCATCCCCAGAACCTGATTTAGTTATTAGAACTTCCGGAGAAGAACGTCTAAGCGGATTTCTTCTATGGCAAAGCGCCTATAGCGAATTGGTTTTTCTTGATGTTTATTGGCCTGACTTCCGAAAAATTGATTTAATGCGAGCTATAAGAACATATCAAAATAGAAATAGGAGATATGGTGAATAAGGTGTGAGTATGAGATGACAGTAACCGTTGTAGTTGGTGGATTTTATGGAGATGAAGGTAAGGGTAAAATTGTAGCCTTTCTTTCGCTTAAAGACTCTCATTCTCTTGCAGTTCGCGGTGGTGTAGGACCAAATGCTGGTCATACTGTTAACTTCGGCGATCAAGTTCTAAAATTAAGAATGCTTCCTAGTGCAGTTGTAAACAAATCTACTAAATTATTAATCGGCCCTGGTGTACTTGTAAACCCTGATATAACACTTAATGAAGCTACAAAATACGATGCATTAAATCGACTTGTTGTTGATAAAAGATGTGCAATTATTGAAAAAAAGCATATTGAATCTGATAAATCTGGTTTTCTTGCTTCAAAAGTAGGAAGTACTGGCAGTGGTACTGGTCCTGCAAATTCAGATAGAATAATGAGAATTGCTAAATTAGCTAAAGATATCGATATACTCCAAAATTATATAGACGATGTTCCAGATATTGTAAATTCTACTATTGATTCAGGTAATGATGTTCTTGTTGAGGGCACTCAGGGTACATTTTTATCTCTGTATTTTGGTAATTACCCTTTTGTAACTTCTAAGGATGTTACTGCATCAGCTATATGTTCTGACATAGGCCTTGGACCAAAAAAAGTCGACGATGTTATTGTAATATTCAAAGCCTTTGTAACTCGCGTTGGCGAAGGCCCATTTACTGGCGAACTATCTCCTGAAGAGACAGAAAATCGCGGATGGGCTGAAATAGGCACTGTTACTGGTAGAACTAGACGTGCCGCTCCATTTGATTTCACTTTAGCAAAAAAGGCTATTATGCTAAATTCTGCTTCTAGTATTGCAATTACTAAACTTGATGTTCTTTACCCTTCTGCTCGTGGAGTAACAAAATACGAAGAATTAGATTCTCCTTCAAAGTCATTTATTGAAAATATCGAAAAAGAACTAAAAATTAATGTTAGTCTTATTGGTACTGGCCCTGAAGTTTATGAAACGATTGATAGAAGGGTGAAATAATTTATCATTCTCTAATAAATTAAAAAAGATTTCAGAGATAAATCAAAGTCGCGTTATATTGTCATTGGATTTAACTTGTTCTCCTGAACAAATTCTTAAGAAATCAATTTCTTTAATCAAATCTACATCAAATGATATATGCGCTGTTAAAATTAATCATCATTTATTGTTGCCCTTATCTCTAAACGACCTCAAAAGACTTTTATCGGTTATTCATAATAATAATCTACTTGCTATTGCAGATTTAAAATTAAATGATATCTCTGCTACAAATCTTATCGTAATTAAACATCTATGGAAAATGGGGTTTGACGCAATTATTGTTAATCCTTTTGTAGGATATTCTGAAGGATTAGATTCTCTATTGAAGAAATCTAAATCCAAGAATAAAGGAGTCTTGTTCTTAGTTTATATGAGTCATGCAGGTGCTAAAGATGGTTATGGACTTGATATCATGAAACAAGGTAAAAAAAAGAAATTATATACTGAATTTATAGAACGTGCTAAACGATGGCATGCCGACGGAATCATTGTGGGAGCCAATAGACCTAAACTTATTAAAGAAATCTCAAATCTTACTCATAACAATTTGGATATCTACACACCTGGTATTGGTACACAAGGCGGCGATGTGTCTAAATCAGTTAAATCAGGTGCTAATTATATAATTGTTGGACGTTCAATATTAAATTCTAGAAATCCTTCTCTCACTACTTCACGTATTCGGGTTAATTCTTGGCTAAATTCTTAATTAATTGACTTCCTTTTCTTAGTATATCTTTTGAATTATCAAAAGTAATCAATTTTAACACGTTATCATAGCCTTCCCATTTATAATCTAGGTGCTCAAATGATATTTTTACATCCTTTTGTTTTGTTTCAGCTAAGTAGTAAGACACAATTTTATGTACTCTTTTGTTTTTTTTATAATAATGATATTCTACTTTTTCATTAAATCCTTTATGAAGTGTAATGCTGTTTATTCCAGTCTCTTCGAATAATTCTCGTTTCACTGTTTCTTCTTCTTTTTCTCCTTGTTCAATGTTGCCTTTGACAAAATCCCAATGTCCAGATGGATATTTTAAGACGAGAAATTGAAGTCCTTCTGCCCTATTAAATAAAACTACTCCGGCTGATCTTTCTTCTAACATCTGGTATCATTTATGATAATCTATTTCATTCAATATATTATTTCCTAATACTTCTGTGCATGCTATAACGTATGATACCCCTTCTTTGGATAATATATCGAAATCATTTTGTTCATTGAGGAATTCTATGAATATTCCTGAACACTTCCCAATATACATTGCAGGTAGACAATCAAACGTTCTCAACTGTTTTGAAGGGGCAATAAAAGCATCTATTTTACCTGTTGCCACGAATACGTTCTCTATTATTGCAGAACCTAGTATTCTTTGCGCCTTAGTTTTTTCAAATATTTTCTGCATATGTCCATAAGATTTCCTTGCATTTTCTGATCTTATATTCAAATCTACAGCAATTACTGCTTCATTTAGTTTTTCTATATTGTTTGGTTTTATTGTTAAATTATTGACTGTTGCCTTTTGCAGCTCACCCAAATACAAATCTCCTTGAATTATATCTATTACTCCTGATGCAATTATATCTGAAAATTTTTCTCCTTTCGCAATTGCAATAGTTGAACTAAAAAATGGAATCTGCCTTACCGAATTTAAACTCCCATCTAACGGATCAACTAATACGAATATGTTATTATTTCCTTCAATTATCCCTGTTTCTTCTGATACAATTGTAGATCCTGGTATATCTTTCTTAATCTCTTTTAGTATAGTTCTTTCTGCCAATACATCAATCTCATATTGCATATCTCCGAATGCATTTTTATCTAATTCACTATGATTTCCTTTAAAGTATCTATCTTTAATCGTATTTTGTGCTTTTATTAGTGTTTTTTCTATAATTTCTGAATAATTCAATCATATATTCATTGTTCAAAGAATCTTAAAAGCTTAATATTAAATACTATTTTAAATTCATTTATGCCAAAGGTAAAAGTATCTCTTGCCGGTATAGGTAATTGCTCATCTGTATTAATTCAAGGTTTGGAATATTGTAGGAAGAATCCTGAAGAAACTGTAGGATTAGTTGATTATTCTATTGGCGGAATAGAACCTAATGATATAGAATTTGTTGCTGCATTTGATGTTAACGATAAAAAAGTAGGCTCTGATCTTTCTGATGCTATTTTTGCACATCCAAATAATACGGCAAAAATTATAGACGTACCTAGTCATAGTAGATGCCATCCGTGCTACTAAGGTTGCTTTAGATCGAAAAATCTCTGGACCATTGAACAGTATGTCTACTTATTGTTTTAAACATCCTCCTGTTCAAATGCCCTATGAAGAGGCAAAAACTGAATTTCTTGAATTCATTGTTGGTAATCGAGAACGTTAAATCTCTTATTTATCTACTATCATCAAATAACTCATTTAATACAGAAAAAGTCATTGCTACATCTTTTGTTTTTACTACAATTATTGTATCTGTAAAACAACTAACTGTATCTTCTATATTTATTTGTCTTTTAGCAACCTGGCCATATATTGTAAATACAAATCCTGGTACTGAGATCACCTCTATTGGACTATGTACAATTATTGCCGCTAAATCATTTGAATCTTCTAATATTTCTGATTTATTGAATATCTTCAATAATTCTTCTCTAAGTCTTTCAGAATATATTATTGTTAATGCTGAAGTTGCTTCCGAAATCTGAATAAATTCTTCATTATTTTTTAATATTACATTCTGTATATTTTTTTGATTGCGATCATTTTTTTTAACCGATAATTTAGCAACACCCGTTCTTACATTTATATCACTTTTTGCAATAACATCTGTAATTTCATTATTGATTGACGTATACTTTGGCACAATTCTTTTTACAGCTGTTATTATTGCATCTTCATTAACTTCTGAAATCCCCATTTTCTCAATCTTGGGTTTTAGTAATCTTGCTATTCCACTAATATTAGCATAATCTCTAGCTATTGAATCTTGTATCCCTAAATCTGATTCTATTAAATTTCTTGTAATTCTTGCAACAGATTGATTTATCTGTTTCTGGTCATCTATAGCCAATAATGGTCAATTATGACCAAAAGCTATTAAAAGGTTTCTTTACAAACTTCTCACATAATGTCCAAAAAAGTAGTTTTAGCATTTTCTGGAGGACTTGATACCTCTATCTCAGTTAGTTGGCTAAAGAAAAAGCATAATCTTGACGTAATTACTACTATTGTTGATATTGGTCAAGATGAAAACTTTGACGAAATTGAAAAAAAGGCCTACTCAATTGGCGCATCAAAACATTATACTATTGATGCCAAACAAGAATTTATTAATAATTATATTTTCTCTGCAATAAAATCAAATGCCTTGTATCAGAATAAATATCCGTTGGCCACTGCTTTGGGTAGACCCCTTATTGCATACAAGCTAATAGAAATTGCAAATCAAGAAAATACTAAAATCTTTTCTCATGGCTGTACGGGAAAAGGTAATGATCAAGCCAGATTCGACATTACATTGAGATCTGTTATGCCCGACGCTAAAATTATTGCTCCAGTTAGAGATGAGAATATGAGCAGAGATGAAGAAATTCAATATGCAAAAGACTTTAACGTGTCAATTGAAAAGAAATCCCAATACAGCATTGACGAAAACTTGTGGGGTAGATCTATAGAAGGTGGAATTTTAGAAGATTCTTTCGAAGAACCTCCAAAAGATATTTACAAATGGGTTGATGTAGACAGTAGCTTGGCTGATAAATACATAGAAATTGATTTTAATAATGGCATTCCAGTCTCAATCGATGGTATTGCTGATTCTCTAGAAATGATTACTCATCTTAACGATGTTGCAGGAAAATATGGTATTGGAGTTGTTGACCACATAGAAGATAGGCTTATGGGAATAAAATCAAGAGAAATCTACGAAGCACCTGCCGCCACCGTACTTATTGAGGCTCATAAAGATCTAGAAAAATTAGTATTGACTAGAAATGAATTGGAAATAAAGTCCTTATTAGAGCAAAAATGGAGTTGGATGATTTATTCAGGATTATTTGTAGATCCATTGGTAAAAGCTATTGATTCATTTATTAATAAGACTCAAGAACGCGTTAATGGCACTGTTAGACTAAAACTTAAGAGTAATTCATTAACTGTGGTTGGCAGAAAATCTGAAAATTCTATTTATGATCAGAATCTTTCTTCATATTCCTCTTCATCTGATTTCAATCAAACCTACTCTAAGGGTTTTATTGAAATCTGGGGACTTCAGTCTAAATTTAACGAAGGAGAGACAAAATGACTAATGATGTAGATATATTGAGAGGCAATAGACTCTCTAAAACCTCTGACTTAGCTTCTTCTTTTATTAGTTCTACCGATGATGATTTACTGATTCTCGACCCTGTCAAAAAAATCAATATTGCACACATGCTTATGTTAGTGAAACAAAATATCCTTGATAAAAAGACTGCAAATAAATGCATTAAAACTCTAAAGTCAATTGACGATTCGTTTGAACTAGATTCTAGCCTTGAGGATGTTCATATGAATGTTGAATCATTTGTAATTAATCGTATCGGTAGTGAAACCGGCGGACAACTTAATCTTGCTAAGAGTAGAAACGATCAAGTTGCAACCGCAATCAGAATGACAACTCGTACATTTATCTTAAGTATATTGACCAGTATTCATGACTTGCAAAAGGTTATTCTTAATCTAGCAAAAACACATACTGATTATCTTATGCCTTCTTTTACTCATCTCCAACATGCACAAATTATAACCCTTTCTCATAATCTTCTTGCTCATTATGATTCATTATCTAGAGATGTAGACAGATTTCAAGAAACCTATGACAGAGTTAACAAATCTCCACAAGGTTCTGGCGCAATTGCCTCAGTAATTATTTATGTTGATAGAGATTATATTGCTAAATTACTTGGTTTTAATGGCATTGTAGAAAATTCAATTGATGCTACCACTACTCGTGATTTCTGCATCGAATTACTGTCGAATCTTACGTTGCTAATGTTAAACATTGAGAAAATTGTTAATGAATTGGTCCTTTGGAGTACCTCTGAATTCTCATATGTTGAAATCTCTGATGAATTCAGTTCAACTAGTAGTATAATGCCTCAAAAAAAGAATCCTGTTATTGCCGAATTGATAAGATCTAAATCTTCGATTATTATTGGTGATCTTGTTGCATCAATTGGCATAATTAAATCACTTACTCTGGGATATAGTATTGATATACAAGATTTAACTCCTAGATTATGGAATTCTATAAATAAATCATTGTTATCAGTTCAACTATTGTCTGACATGTTGAATACCTGTAAATTTAACAAAGAGTCTATGTATGCTAATCTAGATGATACTATGATAGCTGCAGATTTCGCTAATTATCTTGCATCAAACTATAATATTTCCTTCAGACAATCACATCATATTGTTGGAACTCTATCAAAGTCATCAATTGATTCTAATACAAAATTATCTGAATTAGTAAAAACTGATATTGATAAAATAACTAAGAAAATAACTGGTAAAACAATTAAAGTAAATGTATCGGAAATTGATTCAATCTTTAATTATGCTAATAATGTTAATTCAAAAACTACAAAAGGCTCTCCTTCTAATTCCGAGAGTAATAGAATGATTAAACTAAGAACAGTACAACTTTCTAATTCATCTAAATTTATTAAAAAACAACAAAATTTACTTGCTAAATCTGAAATTCTGCTTGAAAAATCTATAAGAAATCTATCCGGAGGTGGAAATTAATGGAGCAAAAATGTCAAGATTGTGATGCAACAATGAAGATTCTAGACGACGTTGTAATCGGAGAGATTATAAGTTGTCCTGATTGTGGTAACGAATTTGAAGTTAAGAAAATCGATTCAAATACTGTTACATTATCGCCTGCAGAATCAGTTGGAGAAGATTGGGGAGAATAACATGACCAATCGTATCAGTATTATCTACGATCGCGTGCGTTGGGAAGAAAAAGAAATTTTCAATGCATTTAAGGAAAGAAATATCCCATTTAGCAAACATGATGCAAAAGCACTCGTATTGCGTAGTGATGACTCTGACGAATCAATTCAATCTTCGTTTGGCACTTCTATAATTCAAAGATGCATTAGTCATTATCGTGGTATGCTTATTTCCCATTATTTAGAATCAAAAAACTGTTTAGTGGTTAATAGTTCTAACACAAGTAGAATATGCGGTAATAAATTCCTATCTACATTGAAATTTGAAGAATTGGGTATAAAAACTCCTCTTACTTTATTCAGTTTTTCCGATAAATCTGCTGAAGATTCTGTAAAAGAACTGGGTTATCCATCTGTATTGAAGCCTATTGTAGGAAGTTGGGGAAGAGGTGTTGTAAAATTAAATGATAAAGATTCTGCTAAAGCCCTGATTGAAATGAGATATAATGACGATGGCTTATTCTCGAAAATTTTCTATATCCAACAACATATCAATAGACCTCCAAGAGATATTAGGACTGTTGTTGTAGGAAATGAAGTTGTTGGTGCTGAATATCGTTATTCTTCTAATGATGATTGGAGGACTAACTTCTCACTTGGAGCAAAACTTGAGAATTGTCCTATTACGAAGGAGTTGGAAGAAATTGTTCTTAAGGCATCAGACTCAGTTGGCGGCGGAATCCTTGGCGTTGATCTAATGGAGGGCGAAGACGGATTATTAGTTCATGAGATTAATAATAATGTTGAGTTTAAAGGCGTTTCAAAATTCACCAAAGATAATATAGCATACAAAATTGTAGACTATATTGATCATATTTCAAAGAGGTAATTTGTAATGAAAGTTGGAGTAATGGGTGCATCGGGTTTTGTCGGCGGAGAACTATTAAGATTAATCATTAATCATCCTGAAGTTGAACTTTCTTTTGCAACTTCTAGACAGTACAATGGCCAATTTTTATATAAAATTCATCCTAATTTAAAGGGATTTACAGATGTTAAATTCTCATTATTTGATTCATCGAAAGTTGCTGATCAATGCGACCTTCTTTTTACTGCAGTTCCACATGGTAGTTCATATGAATTCATGAATGAACTTGTTAATTCTGGCGTAAAAATTGTCGACCTTAGTGCTGATTATAGACTTTCAAATCCAGATATGTATGATAAATGGTATGGTTTTACACATCCTCTACCTGACTTATTGAATTCATTTACGTTCGGTTTACCTGAACTTCATAGGGATTCGATAAAATCAAGTAAGTTTACATCTACTCCTGGCTGCACTGCTTTAACTTCGATTCTTGCGTTGGCACCTTTGATTCAAAATAAAATAATAGATTCTAATAATATTATCATTGACTCAAAAGTTGGTTCATCCGGCGCTGGAGTAAAACCTACTATTGGTTCTCATCATGCTAATAGATATGGTGTTATCCGTCCATTCAAACCTTACGCACATAGACATACTGCTGAAATTGATCAAGAACTTTCGAATTTATCTGAAAATTCTGTAAATGTTTTACTGTCTGTTCATTCAGTAAATCTTGTTCGCGGTATATTATGCACTTCCTATGCCTCTATTGATTCTGATATTACCGAAGTTGAGGTATGGAAAGCTTATAGGAAATTCTATTCTGACTCGCCTTTTATTAGATTTATTGGAGATAAGAAAGGTCTGTACAGATATCCTGATCCTAAACTACTTATTGGCTCCAATTTTTGCGATATTGGATTTGCTTATGACAAATCTACATCTAGACTTGTTATTATGTCTTCATCAGATAATCTGATTAAGGGCGCTGCAGGAACTGCTATTCAAAATATGAATCTTATGTCTGGTTTTGATGAAACTATAGGTTTATGGACTCCTGGAATACATCCAATGTGATTTCCATGGTTACAATAGTAAAAATCGGTGGAAGTCTACATAGTAAAGGGCTGACAAAAAATTTATTTGAAGATATTAAAAATTTCTCTAAAACTGAGTCATTGGTTGTCGTTCATGGAGGCGGAAACACAGTAACTGAAATTGCAGAAAAACTAGGTAAGAAACAAGAATTCATTGTTTCTCCATCTGGCGTGAAAAGCAGATATACTGATAAGGAAACTGCATCAATCTTCATGATGGTTATGTGTGGAAAAATTAATAAAGAAATTGTAGTATCATTACAATCTTTAGGTGTTAATGCAGTAGGATTGGGCGGTATTGATGGTAATATATTGAGTGCAATTCGTAAGAAAAGGCTCTTGATAATCGACGAAAGAAAAAGAAAACGTGCAATTGAAGGTGGATTTACGGGTAAAATAAAAAACGTTAATACTGAATTGATTAATGACTTGATTAAATCCGGATATCTTCCAGTAATATCTCCCGTTGCTCTAGGCGACGAATTTGAAATTTTGAATGTCAATGGCGATCGTGCTGCATCTAATATTGCAGCTCATCTAAATGCAGACCGTGTTATCTTCCTAACGGACGTTGATGGAATATCGTTAAATGACAAGCTTGTTACCAATCTAACTCTGGCAGAGTCTAAAGAAATTCTTCCAGACCTTGGATTTGGTATGGAACAAAAATTAATTTCTTGTATAGAATCCTTGGATCATGGTGTTAGAGAAGGAATTATTGCTTCAGGGTTAGTTGACAACCCCATATCTAACGCTGTAAAACATTCCAATTGTACGGTGATTAATGATGAATGATGAAGAATTAATTAATTCAGAGGATAAATATCTGGCTCCTGTTTACCAAAAATTTCAAATTATCCTTGATAAAGGAAGTGGATGTTACATGTGGGACTCTTCAGGTAAAAAATATCTCGACCTGATGGGAGGATATGGTGTTTCATTATTAGGTCATTCAAATAAAACTATTGTTCAAGCTATAACTAATCAAGCAAATAAATTGATTAGTTGTCATGGTTCATTTTATAATGCGGAAAGGGCAAATGCCGTATTAAACATAAATAAAATTACACCAAAGAATCTTGATAATATATATTTGTGTAATAGTGGTGCTGAAGCAGTTGAAGCTGCATTAAAATTATGTAAGAAACACTCGAAAAATAAAATTATTTCTATGTCTGGTTCATATCATGGTAAAACAATCGGTTCTTTGTCTTTAACCTGGAATCCTAAATATAAAAAGTCTTTTCAACCTCTTCTTGACAATGTTGATTTTATCCCATTTGGAGATGCTGATTCATTGTCTAAAATTGACGATAATGTTGCCGCTGTCTTTTTAGAAGTTATTCAGGGTGAAAATGGCGTAAAATTTGCTTCAGTTGAGTATTTTAATAAATTACAAGAGCAATGTGATAAACATAATGTACTGTTAGTAGTTGATGAGATTCAAACAGGTCTTGGAAGAACTGGTAAAATGTGGGCTCATGAGCACTACGATTTGAAACCAGACATTTTATGTATTGGAAAAGGATTGGCCGGGGGAATGCCTGTCGGAGTAATGATTTCAAGAAGTGACATGACAAATTTCTCTCTTGGCGAACACACTACTACATTTGGCGGTAATCCTTTGACCTCTTCTGCAATCAATGCATCTATTGAGTATATCTTGCAAGAAAATATAATCGATAATGCAGAAAAAACTGGTCAAATATTTCTTAATGGGCTTGAAGAACTTAAATTAAAATATGATTCTATTCGTGATGTTCGTGGACTTGGATTGATGATTGCTATAGAATCAAAATTTCCAATCAAAGATATATTATTTGATGGATTGAATAACGGCCTGATTATGCTATATTCTGGTAGAACTATATTGAGATTTTTACCTTCGTTAACATTGAATGAATCTCAAGTTGCTTCATCCCTACAAATTCTAGATAAGTTATTTCAAAATTCTCAGAAAAAGGTAAAATGACATGGATGATATCGATAAAACTATAATAAAAATTCTTACAAAAGATTCTAGAACTCCTAATACTGAAATTGCACAACAAGTAAAACTATCTGAGTCTAGTGTAAGAGCTCGTATTGATAAACTTGTTTCTTCAGGCGCAATAAAAAATTTTACTATTACTCTGAGTGATAAACATCTTACACTATTGGAAAACTCACTAAAAATTTACTCTCCTTCTGGTCAAGAAAAACAATTCTCCGATTTCTTATTCGACACATTGAATAATTTTGGATTTACTAATGTACGTCGCGATTCCGCTAACAATGTATATGGTGAAATTGGTAAAGGTTCCCCTACTCTTTTATTATGTGGACATATGGATACTGTTCCAGGCCTAATTAATGTAGAAATCAAAGATCATGCAATTTATGGTAGAGGTGCATCTGACGCTAAATCTTCTTTAATATCTATGCTTGTAGCTGCTTCTTCGTTCAAAGATAAATTAAAATTTGGAAGAATTATCTTTTCTGCAGTTACTGATGAGGAAGGTACAGGTTTAGGAATTAGAGAGTTACTTGAAGATGGACTGAAAGAACAACCTGATTGTGCTATATTTGGGGAACCTAGTGGAATAGATAAAATTACAGTTGGATACAAAGGTAGATTTTCTGTTAAATTTACTTGTGAAACCCCTACAGTACATGCTAGTGCACCCTGGATGTCTTCTAATGCAATTGAATTATTGTTCATATTATGGAAAGATATTAAAACTAAACTTCAAACTAATGATGATAATCGTTATAAACAGATTACTTCGTGTTTGACACAAATTAATGGAGGAACTGCTGATAATGTAATGCCTGGTAGTTGTAATTTGATGTGTGATATCCGTTATCCTTTTAATTATAATCCTGATCAAATAACTAACAAAATCGCCGACATCATATCTAATTTTAATAAAAAATATTCTATTGAAGGTAATGCGAAATCTACCTTTGCTTATGAAATTATTGACTCTACTCCTGCTTTTGAATGCTCTAAATCCTCAGTTGTTAGCCGCTCTGTAAGCAGAGCTATAATCAAAAAACTTAATTCTAAACCTCAATTTGTACATAAAACTGGTACTGGTGATATGAATCTTCTTGGAAATAAGATGAATATACCCGTACTTACTTATGGACCCGGAAATCCTCATCTATCTCATACTTCTAATGAACATATTATGATTGATGAATTCCTTACGTCAATTGATATATATCAAAATTCAATTGAAAATGTTTTCAATCTTATCCAAAGAATTTAATAATGTACATTTTCCATTAACTACTCAGTGTAGCGAATGCCAAAATACAAATCTACAAATGACATTATGAAAGTCATAAGTAATAAAAATCAAATTAGAAATTTCAGTGTTATTGCTCATGTCGATCATGGCAAAACTACTATGAGTGATAGCCTACTTGCTGGTTGTGGTATTATTAGTCCTAGCGTTGCAGGAGAAGCTCTTGCATTAGACACTATGGATATGGAACAGAAACGAGGTATTACTATTAATTCAACTAATATTACTCTTTATCACGAACATGAAAATGTTCCATTTGTTTTTAACATGATAGATACTCCTGGTCATGTAGATTTTAATACGCGTGTTTCAAGAAGTCTACGTGCAATTGACGGAGCTGTCGTTGTTTCTGACGCTGTAGAAGGAGTTATGACTCAGACTGAAACAGTAACAAGACAAGCCTTGGAAGAACTTGTACGTCCTGTTCTTTATATTAATAAAATCGATAGACTTGTAAAAGAACTAAGATTAACCCCTGAAAAAATGCAAGAACATCTTATGGGAGTAATACGTGAATTTAACGCATTGATTGATTTATATGCCGAACCTGAATTAAAAGACAAATGGAAAGTTAGTATTCAGGATAATAGTATTGCCTTTGGATCTGCAAAAGATAAATGGGCTTTCAGCGCTGCTACTTCAAAGAAGTCAGGTGTGAATTTCAAGACTATCTTTGACGCCTATAATAATGATAAAGTAGACGAACTTGTAGAGAACTCTCCATTACACGAAGCAATTCTTGGCATGGTTATTCAACATCATCCTCCTCCTCACGTAGCTCAAAAATATAGAATCCCTAAGATATGGAAAGGCGATTTGGATAGCGAAATAGGAAAAGCACTTTTGAATTGTGATGAAAATGGGCCTGCCGTCATGATGATTGTAAATATCAACATTGATCCACAAGCAGGTAGTATAGCTACTGGAAGATTGTTCTCTGGAACTTTGAAAGATGGAGATACAGTCCACCTATTGGGTGCAAAAAGAACAGGTAGAATCCAATCTGTCAATATGTTTATGGGAAATCAACGTGAACTTGTCGGTAAATTTACTTCTGGTAATATCCCTGCATTGTTGGGCCTTGAACATGCACGAGCTGGCGAAACCTTGAGCTCTCAGAAAGGATTTGCCCAATTTGAATCTATTTCATATGTATCTGAACCTGTTGTAACAATCGCCATCGAATCAAAACATCCTCAAGAACTCCCTAAATTAGTCGAAGCATTACGTAGACTCAATATTGAAGATCCAAGTCTTGTAGTAACAATTAATGAAGAAAGTGGCGAAATGTTGGTTGCTGGAATGGGAGTGTTACATCTTGATGTTGCTACAAATCTATTGAAAGAACAAAATATTGAAATTATTACTTCTCCTCCGCTTATTAATTATCGAGAAACTATTTCTAGTAAAGCTGGACCAATCATGGCAAAATCTCCCAATCGACATAACAAATTATTCTTTAGGGTTGAGCCTTTATCTGATAGCATAATTGAATTAATTCGTTCAGGAAAAATCTCTGATAATACTGATAAGAAAGAACTTGCTGAAATATTAAGAAATGAAGGTTGGGAACGAGATGAAGCTAAACGTGTTGTTACAATTGAACCTGGTGGAAATATGTTCGTCGATGCTACTAAAGGTGTACAATATGTACAAGAGTCAATGGATTCTATACTTGCAGGATTTTTTGACGTAGTGAATAATGGACCAATTGCTTATGAGCACGTTCGTGGCTTTAAAGCTACATTCCATCATTATGTGCCTCACGAAGACGTCGCACATCGTAGTTATGCACAACTAATGCCTGCAACTCGTCGTGCTTTACTTGGCGCTTTGCTGTCTGCCACTCCTACTCTTCTTGAACCTATTCAAGGTATTGAAGTAAAAGCTCCTGCAGATTTAATTGGAGAAATAGCCGGCGTAATATCATCTAAACGTGGCAAAGTAGGCGAAATCACTCAAAAGGCTCATTTATCAGTAATACGTGGCGAAATTCCTGCTTCTGAAACATTTGATTTGTCCGAAACAATGAGAGGTGCTACTGCCGGTAAAGCCATCTGGTCTACACACTTTAAAGAATGGTCTCCGGTTCCAAATTCTATGCTTGAAACTGTAATTGCCGATGTTCGAAAACGACGTGGTTTATCTCCTTCTCCACCTCCTGCATCGGATTTCATCGATAAAGATTAATCGTTCCTTGCTTCACATTATTCGTGAATAATCAGTCATCTGTTAGCTTTTCTCATTATCGGTTCGACGATTTATCTATAGTTGATCTTTATGGCATTTTGAAAATCAGGAGTCTCGTCTTCAACCATCAACAACGATTAATCGATATTTCCGATGGAAAATGTGTTGAAATTGACGGCAAAGATGTATTTTGTACGCATATAGTTGGTAAACTCCAAAACAATCAAATTGTTGCAACTGCACGCTTATTCGATCACCAATCTCCTCTCAAATTAGGAAGGTTTGCCGTAGACCCTGATTTTCAAAAACATGGGTTTGGGTCTCAACTTCTTGATTATCTTGATTCTATTATCTACTCGAAGCCAATCGAGATGGATGCACAATCTTATCTTATTGATTGGTATTCAAAATTTGGTTGGTCTGTTTCTGGTTCTGAATTTATTGAATGTGGAATTAAACACGTGAGAATGATAAAAAATTTATGATTAGTTAATCTGCACTAATCTTTTAAATTCACTATCAATCTTTTCAGGGGTTATATTTAATCCATTAATTATTATTTCATTGAATATTTCTAATGCTCGTTTTTCTTCTAACGCACCTACTATTATTGATACACCACTATTAACAATACTGATTGTTATTTGTTCATTATATTGTATTGTTATGCCTAGTTGACCTCTTCTAATTATATTTAATTTCTTATCTACGATAATCTTGTTCAGCTCATCTAAATCAATCTCTAGATCATCTTTTGGACTTACTATATGAACTGATTTGCCTTCTCTACCGCATATGTCTTCTATTAACTTTCTTCTTGATTTCTTTGTCGATAAATCTGCATTTACTCCACAGACATTACATTTGGACTGTTTTATTATTCTAACTTTATCATAATCTAAATTTTTTATATCTGCTAGGAATAATTTATTTGCTAAATTTGGTTCTTGCCCAGTTATTATTTTTACAGCCTCTGATACTTGAACACTTGATATTGTAGTCAATATTGAAGGATGAACTCCTTCAGTGCCACATTTTGGCATTTCTTCATCTTTTAGTGATGGTTGGAAACACTCTAAACATGGTGTTTTTCCAGGAATTATTGAAGTAGAAGAACCTGTAGTTACTATTGCAGACCCAAAAATATATGGTATGTTCAACCTCACACATGCTCTATTTATTGAATATCTTGCAGATACTGAATCTAAACCGTCAATCACTACATCTGAACCTGTGATTACTTTATCTACAGTGTCGTCATTAATTGATAATGTTAAAGGCTCGATATCTACCAGAGGATTTATTCTTTTTAATCTCTCGTAAGCTGCTTCAGCTTTTGATAATCCGACATCTTCATCTCCATATAGTACTTGTCTGTGTAAATTTGATACTTCTACAACATCTCTATCTACTATTCTTATTTTTCCAATCCCCATAGCTACTAGTTGTTGAGTTATTGGTGTTCCTAAACCTCCAACTCCAATTACTGTTACTCTTGCGTTCTTTAATTTTTGCTGCCCTTCAAAACCAATTTCATCCATTACAATCTGTCTTGAATATCTTTCAATCTCTGCATCTGATAGTTCCATAATCTATCCACCACTTACTGCCGGTAAAAATAAAATTTCATCCTTGTCTTTTAGTGTTGTTTGAAGATCTTCAAGGAATTTGATATTTTCATCATTGACATATACATTAATTATTGGTTTTAATTTTCCATTATTGTCTATTACTTTATTTTTGAATCCTTCTCCGTATTTTTCTGCTAATGCATCAATCACTTCGATTACTGTATTACCTTCTATTTCCAGTTCTCTTTCACCATTTGTAGATGACGACATTACTGCAGGAATCAAAACTTTTACTTCTGTCATTTTTATCGACCTATTATGTCCTCTAATACTTCTCTCTTGGGTTCGACCACTTTCAATTCTGGTTGTTGAATAAATGCGGCTTCTGGTGCTTTTAGACCATTTCCTGTTACATAGCATACAACTTTCTCATTTGCATCAATCTTTCCATCACGTACTAATTTCAGTAATATTGCAATTGAAATTGCACCTCCAGGTTCGGCAAATATTCCTTCCGTACTGGCTAAGAGTCTTATTGATTCTCTTATCTCTTCGTCATTGGCATTCTCTCCATATCCTCCTGAATTATTCACTGTTTCTACTGCAAATATTCCATCTCCAGGCTCGCCAATTGCTAGGCTCTTTGCTAATGTATTTGGTTTCTTTACTGGTTGTATTACATTCGTTTTATTCTTTATTGCATCTACTATCGGCGAACACCCTTCTGGCTGCGCACTAGTAATTTTTGTATTATTATTTGTTATCAAATCAATCTTCTCAAATTCTTTCAATCCTCTATCTATTGCACATAACATTGCACCACTTCCTGTTGGAACTATTACATGATCAGGGGCATTCCATCCTAATTGTTCACATACTTCAAATGCAAGAGTCTTAGAACCTTCCACGTAGTAAGTTCTTAGATTTATATTGACTATTCCAATGTTATACTTGTCTCCTGCATATGATGCCAATCTATTTGCATCATCATATGTTCCATTTATTAGTATTATGTTGGCCCCATATGCCTGTACTTGTAATATCTTTGCCTGTTCTATGTCATGAGGAATAAAAATATAACATGGTATTCCTGCTCTTGCAGCATGAGCTGCAGTCGCCGAAGCTAAGTTTCCTGTTGATGGAGCACCTACTGCCTCTAAACCTAATTCTATTGATTTTGATACTGCTACTCCTGCTGGTCTATCTTTAAAAGAAAATGAAGGATTGACTGTATCATTTTTAATATATAAATTATTTAATCCTAATTTCTTTGCTAATTTATCTGCTTTATGAAGCGGCGTATATCCTGCTCCGATGTCTACTATGTTGTTCTTATTTCTTAATGGCAATAATTCAAAATATCTCCAAAGATTCTTCTCCCTATTTTTTATAATGTCTTTTGATAATCTAATTTTATCGAAATCATATATTACGTCTAGTGGATTAAAACATTCATCGCAAACGTATTTTAGATCTGCCCTAAATTCCGTCGAACATTTTCTACACAGTAAATATTTTATTGACATATTGTTCTAATTTATACATTCATAAATAAATATTTTCTTGAAGATATTATTCATATATGAATATTCAGTATATCTATTCCAAAATCTTTCTTAATAACTTCTTATTTATATCTGCGTTTATCATTTTCTCAGAAGATTCCAAAAACTCATTAAATGCTTCTTTTGACATTTCATCTTTGTATAACGATAACTGAAAAATTAATTCAAGTTTGTCTATTTCATGTACTAGTAATGACTCTTTACTTGTTTTTTCTTTAAATTCATTCCAAATCTCAAAATATTGCTTTTGAATCTTGTCTGGAAGATTTCTTAAAATATTATTAATCGCTTCATCCTCTTCTGTATCTTTGTTTGGATTCTCTCCTGGCACTAAATCTCCAATAATTGCTTCCGGTAAATCATGTATTAACATCATTTTCATAACCTTTTCCGTATTCATTTCTTCTAAATCTGAAATAATCATTGCAATTGTTGTCGCTGCATAACTATGATCTGCAACTGATTCTATATCTTCTGCAGTTGATTTTATCTCCCAACCTTTTCTTTTTATTGATTTTAATTTTTCTGTTATTAGAAAAAATTTATTTAATCCATTAATATTCAATTAAACCACTTATCTAAACTCTCAGATCTTTCTTCTTCTACTTTATCTAATTTTTTTATCATATTTGAAATCCTGTCTACTGAAAAATCATTTTCATCACATAGATAAGAAATAAGTTTCTCTTTCTGAATCTCTTTCTTTTGAATAAAGTCTGGTTTAGATACTTCAGGATTCAGAAACATATTTCTTACTTCATCTATATTAATTAATTCTAATTCTTTCTCCATATTTGGAATATCTTCTATTTTTTTATATTTCTTAATGTGCTTTATGGCAGTTTTTGGACCAATTCTTGTAAATCCATTAGGATTGTAATCTGTTCCGATTAATATCGCAATATCAACTAATTGTTCTCTATTTATCTCATTTAGTCTTAAAAATTCTTTTAGTTCAATAACCTCAGGTTCTACATCAATAAATCTGTTAGTTCTTGGTATTCTTCTCTTTCCCGATACAGTCAGGTTCCTACACAATCTCTTTGCTCCAAAAAGCAAAGAATCATAATCTTGACTTACTGTATAATCTACCATTCCTATATTGTTCATATAAGATGCCGTTGCTTCACCTTCGGCAGGAGCTTGGACGTATTGTATGCCTAGTAATTCTAAAAGTTTCTTCACATCATTGATTATATCTTCATTAATTCTAATCATTGAATGAGCATATCTTCTTGCTTGTTCTTGGTCCCCGTCTTCAATAGCTTTCTTATATTTCTCTTGATTTTTCTCTCTGGTTTCTTTTCTCTTTTTAATAAGTGTAGATTTTAATTGTGGAGGTTTTCCATCTAACACGTATATTGGTTCTATGTTGTTATTCAAAAGATTAATGTTTCTGTAAAATAATCCTGTTAAATGACTAGTTATTTTTCCCTTACTATTCATTAAAGGTTCACCTGTTGGACCTCTAATTGTTGTTAAAAACTGATAAATTATATTAAATCCATCTATTGCTATTTTGTTTCCAGATAGATTCTCGAACGACGTTTTTCTTGGATTAGCTAGATCCTTTAATTTAACTCCCATATGATTTTTACTTATTAGATATCTTTATTATTAGTTTTCTAATATGACTATTATATGCCTGATGAAAATGAACAAAATTTATCATTAGAATCCAAATTAGGCCTTTTGTCTTTTGATTGGGATTCCTCAGAATTCATTAAAGTAAATACTGAAATTTGCAAAACTTGTGAAAAGCAACCTTGTTTATACGTATGCCCATCTGAGGTCTATACCCTTAATGAAGAAGAATTAGTCTATAATATTGAAGGCTGTATTGAAATGGGTCTTTGTACTATTGTTTGTGACCAACTCGGCAATGGCGCCATTGAGTGGAACCATCCGCAGGGCGGTAAAGGCGTTAATTATAAATTAGGTTAATTTCAATCTATTTTTCATTTTACAAGTGAATAATTTTCAAGTAAAAATGTTATTACTCTCTGTTACTATTAGTATATTGAAGTGGGAAATAATATGTTAGACGATTCTATAAATCTAGAAAATGAAGTTACAGAACCTGAAGAAGTTACAGAACCTGAAGAAGTTACAGAACCTGAAGAAGTTACAGAATCGGAAGATTCATCCAAATCTAAATTATCTGCAGAAGAAAATACTGCATTGATGGAAATTTCTTCTTTAGCAGGAGTCGGTCCTGTTACAACTAAGAAACTTAATGACGTTGGAATGTACACTATACTCGATATTGTCGTAAGAGGTCCTACTGATACTGCAGAAGCAACTGGTTTTGAAACAGACAAAGCCGTTGAATTGTGTAACAAAGCGCGACTGAAATTGGTCGAAATTGGTAGATTTGATAAAGATTTCGTAACTGCCACTGAAATTTATGGTCGAAGACTAAAGATTGAAAGAATATCCACCGGTAGTGCTAATCTCGATGAATTATTGATTGGTGGTATTGAAACACAAGCTGTAACTGAATTCTATGGAGAATACGGTTCAGGAAAAACACAAATTTGTCATACTTTATGCCTTACTGTCCAATTACCTGTTGAAGACGGTGGACTTGATGGAGGTGCTATTTATATTGATACTGAAAACACATTCCGTCCAGAACGACTAAGAGATATTGCTGTTGAACGTGGTATGGATCCTGATAAAGCGCTAGAAAAAATAATTGTTGCAAAAGCTTTCACTAGTTCACATCAAGAATTACTTGTTGCAGAGCTTGGAAAAGTTATTGAAAGTTCCAATGCCCGACTTGTTATTGTCGATTCATTAATGGGACATTATCGTTCTGAATTCTTAGGACGAGCCACTCTGGCTACAAGACAACATAGGCTTAATCGCTTTATGCATCTCTTAATTAGAACTGCTGAAACTCGTAATGTTGCCGTTGTAATGACAAATCAGGTCATGGCTGATCCTGGTGCTTTATTTGGTGATCCTACTCGTCCTGTTGGCGGTCATGTTGTCGCTCATACTAGTACCTATAGACTTTATCTAAGAAAATCTGGTAAAAATCGTATAGCTAAAATGAAGGATAGTCCTTATCATCCTGAACATGAAGCCGTATTTACTCTTAATGAACGCGGTGTAGATGATCCTGTTGACGCAAAAAGTAAAAAGAAATAAATAAGAAATCCAAAACATTATGTAGTATTAGAAAGGGATAGATGTAGTAAATGAATAAATTACTGTTACCGTTGCTGTTATTGTTACTGTTGACTCCAATTATGTTATTCCCTAATATCATTGCAGCAACTAATTATCAAGAAAATCTCTCAATCACTACTTCTGGAGATTTATCTTATTGGTCAATAAATCTGTCAGATGTTAATGCTAGTGGGGTTCTTTCTACTAAATCTGGTATTGATTCATTTGAAATATTTCATTATAGTCATCAGGGTTCTTTTGATACAAGATTTGATATTTTTACAACAAATGGTTATGGTTTAATTGATTCTGCACTACCACAAAATGGAGCAATTCTTACTATAAATTCAGATAGTCAATCTAATGCTGATAAATTTGCATCTTCAATATCTCAAGATCTTCATTTAGGATTTATTACGTATAATCCAAATACTTTTTCACAAAATAATATCTATACGTATTATTCTTATGCCGACTCTGAGATTGTAGTTGACATATTTTGGGAAATCTTTTCTAATAACGATCCTGGATTTAATCAATTACTTACAAAACAATTTTTCAATTCTAATCGTGATCAAATTATCAAACTTTCCGGGAAACAACAATCAAACAGTCTAATTTATTCAATTGAATTTGCTGGAACTAGTGAGTCTGCAGTTGTTGATACTACTCCTGGTGATTTTAGCGTTCAAGGTTCTGTAATTGATCCTCTTGCATTATTTAGCGTTAAAAGTATCAATGCATCAAATCTTTCTACAAAGTCAACTATTAACATTCAAACATTTGGTTCTATAATTAATTCAGGAGATATTAATTCTAAAAACATCTCCGATGTTTCTTTTGCTCTTAATCAGGATGTTGACAATATACAATCAGAATTAATTATAGATTTATCTAGTGACAGTTCTTTTAATTCAACTATACTTTTGGACTATTATCCACCTGTTCTTTCTGTTGTTCGAGTAATTGATAAAACATCAGGCTCTGATGGCGATACTATTGAATCCCGTATCACTTTTACTAATCTATCACCTGTTATTGGCGGTCATTCAATTAGAGAAGTAATATTTGTTGACGACTGGTGGACTGATGATTTTACCCTTCTTGAACCTGGAGAAAATGATACTGTTAGAGATCTAGCACCAGGTGAATCTAGAACTTTGTCTAAATTACTTCAAATTAATACTTTCGAATCCACTATTATAGAAACTAGTCCAGAAGATATTAAATTTGAATATAAATTTAAGATGGGCGACGATGAATTCTCAAAAATTACATCATCAAATGATCTCTTTATCCAATTAAATGATGTTAGACCTGCACTTATTGTAAACTCTTTATACAATAATTCATATGTTTCAATGCACGATAATTCTCTATCTCAATTAGAAATAAAGAACCTTGGTTCTAGATCTGCTTATGATGTTTCTATTGAACTTAATGATGAATTGTTTAAAACTTTTGACTCTATTGCACCTAGTTCATTTGAAATTTTAGAACTTAATGTTTCTAGACAGGATTATCTGTTTAATACAAATACATATGAATGGAAGATTACTTGGTCGGACGGTGTAGACTTGTATACTGTATCTTCTAATCCTGTTTATCTAATTAATGATTATAATCTATATGTAAAACCTGTCTTTAACTCTCCAGAGATTGTTGTTGATAAAATCTCTGAAATACCAATTGATGGTGTATGGCAAGACGAATTACAAGTAATTCTTCGAATTACAAATAACGGCAATGAGGATTTAACCAATTTACATCTAGTTGATGTTATTCCTTTATCTGTTATGTATTCAAGTGGTGGCGATAATATGACAAAACTAAATAATCGTCTAGAAGCAAATATTCCTTTGTTAAAACCTGGTAACTCTTCTACTTTTGTATATTATGTCAAACATGATTCTTCTGATAATATACTTCTGACTCCTACATCTGTTGACCTGGTCTATCATGGAAAAGATTATAGGACGTTCTCTGATTCCATAGTTTTACCTACTGCCATTAATATCGATAAATATATTAATATAAATTCTGCAATTGTCGGATATAATTTTACAATCTCAGTTGATTTTGCAAATAACGGTGGTTTATTCTTATTTGACGTTCAAATAAATGGAAATGATTTTGAATATGTAGTTATTGATGGAAATCAATGGAATGAAAGATCTAGTTTAGAAAGTGACGGAATTATGAATTATGAATATTTGATTTCTAGTAGTAACGAAGTAAACCGTAATCTCTTACAAGCATGGGGTGAATTTACTCTTGGAGGTAAATCTATGAGAATATTTACTTCACAAATTCCTGTTAATATATCTCATACTCCAATTGTTACTATCTCCACTATTCCTGAAGAAATTCTTGATAATCAAGAGATTGAATTAATCATTACTATTGATAATCCTTCTAAAACTCCTCTGAAATCTATTTCTATTATTCCAGGAATTATCGATAATCTTGAGATATTAGACGAATCTATCTTTACTGAGATTGATCAATTAGATCCTGGAGATTCTATTGAACTAAAAACAAAAGCTAAAAGTCTTACACCTGGAAAACAAATGATATTTCATCCTCAAATATCGCATAAATTTATGGGCCAATCAATATTTGTTGATGTAGAACAATTTTCTACATTGGTTTCTGAAGAACTTGTTAATAGATACCTTCCATCAATTGCTATCTCACTTGTAGTTCTTCTTGCTACTGTATATTTCACTAATAAACTCGTTATACGAAAAAATTAGTAATTAATTCTCTATAGTCACTGAATTTCCAACAGTAGATTTTATTGCGTTTAAACCCATTTCTGAAATCTCACTATAAATTTCATCAATATAATCACTATTTGTATTGATAAAAATTGATGGTCCTGTTTGCATGGAATAATATATTGGTATGTTCTCTTTTTGTTTTTTCTTTACAAAATTAATTATGTTAATTGTTTCAGGACGAATTAAAATTACTCTATCTTTTCCAGTCATTGTAAGCGCATGTAATTCTAATGAATCTTCTTCAACTAATTTTCCTAGATTATCTAAATCTCCCTTCTTTATAGATTCTTGAATTTTTTCCAATCTAATATTGGCACTTTTAATTCTTGCATCAAAGAAACTTGACGTTAAAACTTCCTTATGAGCTGATTCTGTCGAATATTCAGAAGGAAATGGTATTGCAATCATTCTAAGATCTAGATCACTTTTGGTTGATATCTTTTCTGCATATGATGTTTCGTCATCGTTACCTGCATACCATCTTGAATATTCTCCTGTTGCACTTCTACATGCCGATCCTGCTAATAATCTTGCAATTCTTGAAATTAATTTAATATCCCATCCATGTGTAGATTCAAGACCTGATGCTTTGAATGCTGCTCCTGCTAATGCTGCACCTGCAGAAGATGAAAAACCTAGTCCCTTTACTTCTCCAAATTTAATACTATTCTCTGACGTTATCCTTACTTTATCATCAATCTTTGCTAATAATCGAATTTTATCAATTATTGCTAGCGCCCGACTCAAAACTGTATCTTGTTGTATTTCATTATTTATTGTTAATTCATCTTTTTCAAAATTTCCAAATTCTACTGTTGTCTTTGTAAATAACGCATCAAGACAAACTGAAATACTATCGTGAAATGGTATCCTTAGTTCACTATCTTTCATTCCGTGATACTTCAATAAACCTTGCATTGCATGTGCTTTGGCAGTAGCTTTATTCGTCATAATTATTCAGTTTCCTCTATTATTATCCTAAACAGTCCTTTTACATTAGGATTTCTTAATTTACTAATCATTTCTCTTGGAATATCAATTGCAGCATTTTCTGCGTTTATGCCTACCGTTCTTGTACATGTAAAAGCACTTTTTCGTAATACTATGTCTTTCTTGTGTTTTAATGATAATTTAGCACTTCCCATTGCCTTTATTTTAAATTTCATATCTTCTACTATTAATTCTATTGTAATCTTGTTGTTATCTTTTTGAATCTCTTCTTTAATTCTATTATTTAAAGTATTACAAGCTGTTTTAGCATTTACCCCAATTATGCAATCTCCTTTTTCAGTAAGATGTTCATCAGTAGTAATTTCCATTGTTGTTTTATGTTCTCCTCTTACTTCCGGATGTCCATTAAATTCAATTTCTTCAATTATCATATTGTTCATTATTTACTTTGAATCTAAAAACTTTAAATGTTAACTAAAACCAACTATGTTTGATAATTATGTTCCCAGGAGCACAAGGATATGATAGAGCTATTACTGTTTTCTCACCTGATGGTCGATTATATCAAGTTGAATATGCAATGGAAACAGTCAGACGTGGTAGTTTAGCTTTAGGTATAAAACATAAGGAAGGTACTATTCTTGCAGTTGATGAAAAATTATCTAAATTACAAACTCCTGGAATTACTCAAAAACTCTTTCAGGTTGACGACCATATAGGAATTGCCGCAGCAGGTTATATTCCTGATGCTCGTGTTCAAGTAGATCAAGCACGTGTAATTGCTCAAAGTAATCGATTAATTTATGACCAACCTGTAGATCTAGAAACTTTGGCTAGAAAACTTGCTGATTCTTCACAACAATTTACACAATATGCGGGCGTTCGACCTTTTGGCGTTTCATTAATTATATGTGGTGTTGATCGATCTGGTTCACATTTGTGGAAAACTGACCCTAGTGGAAATTATGTTGCTTATAACGCTACTGCAATTGGATCTGGTAGTGAGCAAGTAATTGAATTATTTGAGAAGAAATATAATGAAGATTTATCTTTCGAAGATGCTATTCTTCTCGCAATTGAATCACTTATTTCTATTAATGAGGATGAAGACAAACTTTCAAGTATAAAAATTTCTATTGTTGATAACGAAAATAAAATGCTTCGATATCTAAATAAAGAAGAAATTAAACAATATTATGATAAATTAGATTTAACTAAAGCAAATTAATTTTTTAGTCTTCCATGTTCTATTTTTATACATTTATTCGTGATTATATTTAATTGATTTTCCTTTGACACAGTGTCTGCTTTATCATAAAAAATTCCTAATTGCATCCATACTGTGTGTATTTTACCGTATTTCTTTTTCATTTCAATTACCTCTTCTAATATATTCTCAACAAACTCCGGTTTTCTAAATATATTGATTAATTCTATATTTTTTATAATATCTTCGGGAATGTCTTTCAAACTATTATGAGATTTTACTCCCATTATTGAGTCTGTAGTTGGATTTATTGGAATTATATTGTATCCGGAATTTTTCATATACATAGATACCTGATAACTATCCTTCAATTCATTTTTTGATAAACCAATTACTGCAATATTTGTTGTATTCTCAAATATCTGTTTAATATCCATATGTTATCTCATTTGGTATTGCATTTATTTTTTTTCGCATGATTTATTAAAAAAAAATCAATTCTGCAATAAAAGACAAAGATTATAAGGCGGCATTTTCCAACTTGTCTATATCCGTTGTCATTAATTATTTCTAATTTTTATACATTGGTGAGTCTGTAGTTGCCTGAAGAATCTCAAGAATATGATGCTACTGTTCATGTCTTATCTCCTGAACATGAGAAACTTTCTGACGATCAAGTTACAGAATTGTTGAAGACCTTTAATGTTGAATATGCTAAACTTCCGAAAATATCTTTATCTGATCCAGCAATTGAAAATCTTGAAGTTAAGTTGGGTGATGTAATAAAAATAACAAGACCTAGTCCAACAAGTGGCACTACTGTCTATTATAGAATGGTGATTGAACAATAATGAGTTCGATACCGAATGAAAATTGGGCAATCATTGAAAACATGATTAAAAAAGAAGGAATAGCTAGTCATCATCTTAATTCTTATAATGAATTTCTTGATCATGGAATACAAGATATTATCGATGAGGTCGGTGGCATTGATGTTGAAACAACTGGTACTCCATACCGTGTATCTTTTGGTAAAATCTTTATCGGTGAACCACGATCTGTTGAATTAGATGGTTCAACAAGTAGAATTCTTCCACTTGAAACACGATTACGTGATCTTGCTTATTCTGCTCCTATTCATCTTGAAATGACTGTTGAAGAAAACGGCATAGCTAGAGAAACACAAAAGCATCATATTGGCGATATTCCTATTATGGTTAGATCTGCTAAATGCGAAACAAGTAAAATGGATGAAAAACAAATGATTGAAAAAGGTGAAGACCCATTGGACCCTGGAGGCTATTTTATTATCAATGGCTCGGAACGTATTATTGTTGGACTAGAAGATCTTTCTCCAAACAAAATTATTGTTGAAAAAGATAAAGTTGGCGGAAATATAGTCCATCGTTCAAAAATTTATTCATCTATTGTTGGTTATCGTGCGAAACTTGAATTGACTCTGAAAGCCGATGGTGCAATCATGGTCAAACTTCCAAGTTCTCCTGTAGACTTACCCATAGTAACATTGATTCGTGCTCTTGGAATTGAAAATGATAGAGAAATTGCATCTTTAATTTCAAACCAAACCCAAGTTCATAACCTTCTAGAAATTACTTTTGAAAAAGCAGTTCTTGATAGAGATACTAACTGCAATGTTTGTAAAGTCTGTAGACTTAAAATATTAGAAAAAGCAAAAGATCAAACTCAAGAAGAATTTGATAAAGAAAACCCTGATTACGAAAATTGTGGTCATGACGAAGTCTGTGGAAAACTAGGAGATTGTAGTCATAAAGCTATTATGTATATTGGTAATCGTGTTGCTCATGGCATGCTTGATGAATTCCGTGTCAGAAAAGCCGAATCTATTCTTGATTGGGGTCTTTTACCGCACTTGGGTAAAAATCTAGAAAATCGATACGATAAGGCTATATTTATTGGAGAAGCTGTTTGTAAACTTCTAGAACTTAAAATGAATTGGATTGATCAAGACGACAAGGACCATTATGGAAATAAAATTGTTAAATTTGCAGGTCCAATGATTGCAGATCTATTTAGAACAGCCTTTCGTAATTTAATTCGCGATATGAAATATCAATTAGAGCGTACTTCTCATCGAAAAGGCTCAAATATCGTTGGCGCATCTATCCGTCCTGGTATTATTACTGATAAACTCGCTAATGCAGTAGCTACTGGTAATTGGGGTAGAGGTAAAGTCGGTGTTACTCAGCTACTTGATCGTACTAATTATTTGTCATTACTTAGTCATCTTCGTCGTATTCAATCACCTTTAAGTCGTACACAACCAAACTTTGAAGCACGAGATTTACATTCAACTCATTATGGCAGGATCTGTCCAAGTGAAACACCCGAAGGAGCAAATTGTGGTTTGGTGAAAAATATTGCTCTTTCTTCTGTTATTTCTGTCTCTTCTTCTTTTGATGATATAATTGATAAATTAACTCAAATTGGTATAGTGCCTTCTAGAGATATTTCTATGGAAAATCGAAGTCGCTTCTGTAAAATATTTGTAGATGGACGTCTTATAGGTTATACTAAAGATGAAAACAAACTTGTTACTTCATTTCGTAATATGAGGAGGCAAGGACAAATTCATTCTCATGCAAGTATTAATCTACAAAAATATCCAAATAAAAATGCATCTACTCGTATACATGTTTCATTAAGTTCTGGCAGAGTTCTTAGACCTCTTATAGTTGTATCTAATAGACAACCACTTGTTAATCATGATGTCGTTTCCAGAACTCAAAATGGCGAGTTAAGTTGGCAAGACCTGATACAAATGGGTGTAGTTGATCTTCTTGACGCTAATGAAGAAGAAAATGCTTTAGTAGCAATTGACGGTACTACTGAATTCAGTAATGAACATACTCATGTAGAATTATTCTCATCTTCTATTCTAGGTGCAGCTGCATCACTCATTCCTTATGCAGAACACAATCAGTCGCCAAGAAATACTTATCAATCTGCTATGTCTAAACAGTCATTAGGATTTCCAACACCTAATTATAATTATAATACAACTGTCCGAGAACATCTTCTTGTATATCCACAAAATCAATTAGTTAAAACCCGTGCAACATCTCTCTTGAATATTGATAAACGTCCTACTGGACAAAATTGTGTTGTCGCTGTCATGTCATATGAAGGTTATAATATTGAAGACGCTATAGTTATGAATAAATCGTCTGTTCAGCGAGGCCTTGCTCGTTCATTCTTTTATCGTCTATATGATGCAGAAGCTAAACAATATCTGGGCGGTATGAAAGATACTTTTGAGATTCCTAAGTCTGATGAGAATACTCGTGGTTATAGAGGTGAAAAATACTATCGATTACTTGAAAGTGATGGAATAATCATGCATGAATCAGTAGTCTCTGGCGGCGACGTTATTATCGGAAGAACTAGCCCACCCCGATTCATGGAAGAATACAAAGCATTTGATATGCAAGGACCATATAGACGTGATACTTCTATTGCAGTACGTCCTTCTGAATTCGGCGTTGTTGATTCAGTATTTATGACCCAAAACGAAGACGGAGAAAGATTATATAAAATTCGCGTTAGAGACATGCGTATTCCTGAGATTGGTGATAAATTTGCTTCACGACATGGACAAAAAGGAATTGTTGGTTTATTAGTTAATCAAGAAGATATGCCATATACTGAATCTGGAATTGTTCCTGACATTATTATTAATCCACATGCATTTCCATCTAGAATGACTGTTGGACAGTTTATCGAATCTATTGGTGGAAAAGCTGCTTCATTTCGTGGTACTCCTGTCGATGGTTCAACTTTTGCAGGAGAAAATGCTGAAGATTTAGGAAATCAATTAAAAGAATACGGTTTCGAATCTAGTGGTTCTGAAATTATGTATGATGGAAAAACTGGAAAGAAACTCAAAGTGGAAATTTTTATTGGAGTAGTTTACTATCAAAAACTTCATCACATGGTTGCTGATAAAATGCATGCTCGTGCACGTGGTCAAGTACAAATGCTTACTAAACAACCTACTGAAGGACGAGCTCGTGGAGGTGGTCTAAGATTCGGCGAAATGGAACGAGATTGTCTTATTGCATATGGTGCTTCTATGGTTCTTAAAGACAGGTTATTAGACGAATCAGATAAAACTAATGTTAATGTTTGCGATCATTGTGGTTTGATTGCATATTATGATGCACAACAAAGAAAATATATATGTAAAATTGACGGAGAAGACGCACAAATCTCTAGTGTTACTATTGCTTATGCTTTTAAATTATTATTACAAGAAATGATGAGTCTTAACATTGCCCCAAGATTACTTTTAGTGGATAAAGTGTAATAATATGACTCCTGAAAATCTTAAAGAAATTGGCGGAATACGTTTCTCAATATTGTCTCCTAGTGAAGTGAGAAAATACTCAGTTACAGAAATTACTGCTCCAGAAACTTATGACGAAGACGGCCTGCCTGTTCAAGGCGGTTTAATGGATAATCGATTGGGTACACTTGAGCCTGGACAAAAATGTGCAACTTGTGGTAATACTGCTTTAAGATGCCCTGGCCATTTTGGACACATTGAACTTGCAGAACCTGTTTTACACATTGCATTTGCCGAAGAAGTGAACAAACTACTACATTCATTCTGTCGTGTTTGCGGACGATTCAAAATGTTAACTGAAGACGTTGAAACCTACAAAACAAAAATTAAAGAAGAATCTAAATTCAATCCTAAAGTTCGTGATAAAATTGCTAAACAATTATTCATGAAAACTAAGAAGATTATGCTGTGTCCACACTGTGGCACTGAGCAATATAAAGTTGAATTTTTAAAACCTACAATATTTCATGAAATTACTGAATCTGGCGGGGCTACTCGTCTTCTTCCTAATGCTATTCGTGAAAGACTAGAACGTATAACTGACGATGATATGAGCTTAATTAATTACAATCCTAAATCAGTCAGACCTGAATGGTTTGTTTTACAAGTATTAGGCGTTCCTCCTGTTGTTGTTAGACCTTCTATAACTTTAGAAACAGGAATTCGTTCCGAGGACGATTTAACTCATAAAATTGTTGATATTCTTCGTGTTAATCAACGTGTGCGTGAAAGTAAAGAATCAGGAACTCCTCCTCTTATTGTACAAGATTTAGTTGATTTATTGCAATATCATGTTACTACTTTCTTCGATAATGAAGTTTCAGGAATTCCTCAATCTCATCACCGTTCTGGTAGACCATTAAAAACAATTAGTCAAAGATTAAAAGGAAAAGAAGGTCGATTCCGAGGCAGTCTATCTGGTAAACGTGTTGATTTTTCTGCTCGAACTGTTATTTCACCTGATCCTTCTTTGGACATATCTGAAGTTGGTGTTCCTGTAGCAGTTGCAAAAAAACTCTCAATCCCTGAGAAATATTCAAAACTCAATGCTAAATTCCTTAATGAATTAGTTCTAAATGGTTCTGATGTTCATCCTGGAGCAAATTATGTTATTCGACCCGATGGTGTCAAAATTAGATTGGATTATGTTGAAGATAAACAAGCATTGGTTGATAGTTTAGAGGACGGATTTGTTATTGAACGTCATTTGATTGATGGAGATATTGTAATATTTAATAGACAACCATCATTGCACCGCATGTCTGTTATGGGACATTCAATTCGTGTTCTTCCATATCGTACATTTAGGTTACATCCTGCAGTTTGCCCTCCTTATAATGCTGATTTTGACGGCGACGAAATGAATCTGCATGTTCCTCAAAGTGCAGAAGCTCGTGCAGAAGCATTAACTCTCATGATGGTCCATGATCAAATAATTTCACCACGATATGGCGGTCCTATAATTGGAGGAACTCGTGATTATATTTCTGCTGGATATCTATTAACACATGATGATACTCTTCTTGAAGTCGACGAATTCTCAGATCTTGCATTAACTGGTGGCTATATTGGCCCATTACCTAAACCCGTCAAATCTAATCCTCCATTATATACTGGCAAACAATTATTTTCCTTATTTTTACCTGATGATTTTAATTATAAACTCTCTTCTAAATGGGCTCGAGCAAAAAATCTCTCAAATGACGTTCTAATAAAAGATGGACAACTCATTACTGGTCTTATTGACAGAGCTGCAATTGGATCTGAAGAACCTGATTCTATTCTTCATAGAATTAGTAAAGATTATGGTTCCGAAGAGGCACGTAAGTTTCTTAATTCTGCATTATCAGTTCTTAGATCATACATTAGTAATCGGGGTTTCTCTTTAAGTTATAAAGAATTAACTCTTGATAAATCAGCAGAAAAAAAGGTCTTTAAAAGTATTAGTAATTCTTATGTTAATGTTGATGCATTAATTACTAAATCTAAAAATGGTGAATTAGTTGGTGCTAGAGGTATGTCTGAAGCCGAGACATTAGAAGCTCATATTGTTCATGAATTATCGAAAGCAAGAGATAAAGCTGGAAGGGTTTCTGATACTGCATTATTTGATGATAATTCTGGAGTAATTATGGCAAGAACTGGAGCTAGAGGCTCTAGTCTAAATCTTGGACAGATGACTGCCGCATTAGGACAACAGTCAGTAAGAGGAAAACGTATTCAGAACGGTTTTAATCAACGCGCTTTAAGCCATTTCAAGAAAGGTGACATGTCTCCTGATGCTAAAGGCTTTATAAAATCAAATTATCGTACAGGACTCAGTCCTACTGAATTCTTCTTCCATGCTATGGGAGGACGTGAAGGATTAGTAGATACTGCTGTAAGAACTCAACAAAGTGGTTACATGCAACGTCGATTGATTAATGCATTAGAACATATTCGCGTTGAATATGATCGAACTGTTCGTGACCCTCATGGAAATATTATTCAATTCCTATATGGTGAAGATGGAATAGACCCTGCAAAAAGTGATCATGGCGACGCTGTTAATATTAGTAGGCAAGTTGATATCTCTATGATTGATAATACTTCCAAATCCAAATCTGACCCTAAAAAAATTGATTCTATTCTTAAACCTTATAAATCTAAATTCAACGAAAAAGTTTTTGAAGACTTGAAAGATTCATTTTCTGATAATTTTATCACCGAATCTGGTATGAAAAGTGTTGCAAAGAAGACATTAGAATTAACTAATAAAGCCTTGGTAGAACCTGGAGAAGCTAGTGGAATAGTTGCCGCGCAATCAATTGGCGAACCTGGCACTCAGATGACTCTTAGAACATTCCACTTTGCAGGAGTTCAAGAAAAAGATGTAACTCTTGGTTTACCACGATTGATTGAATTGGTTGACGCCCGAAAAATTCCTTCTAAACCTTCTATGGATATTTATCTTAAAGCAGCCCATAGCAAAACATCCGAAAAAGCACGAGAAATTGGTAAAAAGATTCTCTATACAACTGTAATGGATCTAGTCTCACAAACCGAAGTTGATTATATTGAAGGTATAAAACTTAAATTCCAATCTGATACTCTGAATGATTTCGGTATTACACTAGATAAAATTGGGGAAGTTGTTGAATTAGGATCTAAACGCGAAGTCAAAGTAGACCATAGAAATACATCTGTTATGGTTATTGTAGAAGATACTGACGCATCAACCTTATTCTCATTACGAAATAAATTACTTGGTCTTCGCATCGCTGGAATTAAAGATATTAAGAATCTTACTATTGTAAAGAAAGATTCTGAATGGATGATCCAAACATCAGGTTCTAATCTTGGTAAAGTCTTTAAAATTCCTGGAGTTGATACATCTCGTACAACTACAAATAACATCTGGGAAATTGCAGCGGTTGTTGGAATAGAGGCTGCAAGATCAACACTGATTAATGAAATTACGCATACTCTTGATGAACAAGGACTTGAAGTTGATATTAGACATATAGTTCTTGTATCTGATTTAATGTCATCTACTGGTGTATTGAAATCTATTGGCAGACATGGAATTGCTGGTACTAAAGAAAGTGTTCTGGCACGTGCCGCATTTGAAATTACTGTTCCTACTATTTCTAAAGCCTCAGTTACAGGTGAAATTGAAGAATTAAAAGGCGTTACTGAAAATGTAATTGTCGGATTACCTGTTCCAGTTGGTACTGGAATGATTCAATTATATATGAAAAGGTAGTTTGTATGACAAGTTTAAAACCATTTGAAAAAACATTAAAAAATATTCGTAAAACCGGTAAAGTTGTATATGGATTTAAAGAAAGTATTTCCTCATTAGATAATTCAAAATTAATTATTTGTTCATCAACAATTTCCACTGAAAATCTTAATCTAATTGAAGAAAAATGTAAACAAAATTCAATTACACTTATTACTACTGAGCAAAATTCAATCGGATTAAGTAAAACACTTGGTTTAAGCTATAGAATTTCAGTCTTTTCAATTCTTGAAGCTGACGAGTCAGATTTAAATTTAATTTTAAGTAAATTATAAAATATTTTGTTAATAGATAACATTAAAATATCATTATTATCAAATGTGAAATAATAATTGCAAAAAAATAAACTAGAAACAATAAAAATTACGTCAGAAGCATTTAATCTAATGGCATTATTCCAGAAAGTTACTGGTGCTATGGCTCGTGATTGTATAATTGATAATAAAGTCGGTCGTGTAATATTCTTAGTTAATAATGGTGAGATGGGTCTAGCAATAGGTAAAAATGGCCAGTCAATTAAAAGTATTCAAAAGTCAATTGGAAAAACCATTGAATTAGTTGAATATTCTGATGATCCTAAACAATTAATTATAAATGCATTAGATTCAAAATATGTGAATGATGTTAAAATTAATGAGAAATCTAACGGCCGAATAACTGCCACTATTAAAGTTGATTCATCAAAAACAGGAGCAATTGTTGGAAGGGCTGGTAGAAATGCCGAAAAGGCTAGATTGATTGCTAAACGATATTTTGAAATCAATAATATAAAAATTACCAATAAATGAAGGTTATGTTTAATAATTACATTATACTTTAATCATAAAATATGTCGAAGAACAATAATGTATGGATGTACTGAATATGGGAAATAAATCACCTGTTGGAGAATTTGCTGCAAGAAAACAACATAATAAACGTAAATATATGAGATGGTCCGACGGGCATTATAAAAGACGTGTTTTAAAATTAGATAAAAAATCAGATCCATTATCCGGTGCTCCACAAGCTCGCGGTATTGTTTTAGAAAAAGTTGGAATTGAATCCAAACAACCTAACTCTGCTATCCGAAAATGTGTAAGAATTCAGCTTATTAAAAATGGTAAACAAATTACTGCTTTTCTTCCAGGAGATGGCGCATTAAATTTTATCGATGAACACGACGAAGTTAATGTTGAAGGAATAGGTGGTTCAACTGGTGGTGCTATGGGTGATTTACCTGGTGTTCGCTGGCAAGTCTATAAAGTTAATGACGTTTCTTTGAATGAACTTGTTTATGGTAGAAAAGAAAAACCAAGAAGGTAGATTATTTGAGCGAACTTTTATTATTTAGAAAATGGAACTTCTCTGACGTGGAGATTAAAGATCCTGGTCTTAAAGAAATTTTATGTCTTGCACCAACTCTAATACCTACTTCTTTTGGCAGGCATGAACATAAACGATTTGCAAAGTCTCGTGTTAATATTGTTGAAAGATTATGTAACAATCTAATGCATTTTGGCAAAAAGAAAGCCAAAAACTCAGGAAGAATGGCAGGTAAAAAATATAAATCAATTAAAATAGTAAAAACCGCTTTTGAGATAATTCATTTACAAACTGGTTCTAATCCAATTGACCAACTTGTTCGAGCAATTGAAAATACAGCTCCTAATGAAGACACTACCACTATTGCATACGGTGGCGTTAGATATCATGTTTCTGTTGATATATCTCCACAACGCCGAGTCGATCTTGCATTAAGATTCATGTCATTGGCAGTTCGTGAAACATCATTTTCAACTAAAAAAAGTGCTGAAGAAATACTGGCCAATGAAATTATTATGGCTGCTCGTAATGACTCTAATTGCTTTTCAATTAAAAAGAAATTCGAACAAGAAAGAATGGCAATGTCTGCAAGGTAAATGGTGGATTAGATGGCGAAGATGACGAAAACACGAGGACGAGGAAGAGGTAAAGTTAAAGATAAATGGAAAGAAAAACGCTGGATTACTGTCATTGCCCCTGTTGAATTTGCAAGTAAACCTATTGCATATATTCCTATAACTTCTGATAAACACGCTCTTAATAGAAAGGTTGAGACCACCATGTTTGATATATATAAAAAAGACCCTCAACAATATACAATAAATCTTCACTTTCAAATAGTTAATGTAAGTACTAATAGCGCTTCTACTATTCTCAAAGGACATGAATATTCCCGTGAATATCTGAGGAGCTTAGTTAGACGTGGATCTTCAATAGTAAGTTTAATCCACGATTATACTACTAAAGACAATTATTTATTAAGAATATACTTTATTGCATTTTCACAAGGTAAACTTAATTCGTCTAAAAAACACGATATACGATTGCTAGCACATAATCTATTTCTTGAAAAAGCTAAATCTATGACTTATTCTGAATTATCTCAAGCAATAGTTAATGAAAAAATTGCTTCTGAACTATTCAATTCTACTAAAAAAATTAGATATCTTAACAAAGTTGCTGTTAGGAAAACTAAATTAATTAAACTTCCAGATGACTTTCAACCTACTGTTGCAGAGCCTATTGAAGAAACTGCCGTAGAAGAAACTGCCGTAGAAGAAACTGCCGTAGAAGAAACTGCCGTAGAAGAAACTGCCGTAGAAGAAACTGCCGTAGAAGAAAC